>artificially_reared_2__coassemble_27_pt1 | contig 117793 bp, 84 predicted proteins | sample artificially_reared_2__metabat2_low_PE_008 | metagenome-assembled genome bin artificially_reared_2 | reverse complement strand
AAAAAGATTTTTCCAATAGTAGGCTGCCGCCCTGGCCTCCACATTATCGACATCACCACTTTTCACACGCTCGGCCCAAACACGCATACAGTTTACTTCTACACCAACATGCCTGAAAAGAACTGAAGCCTGATTATTGATTTTCGCCCTGACGGTTTGTTGCCACAGCTGTTTCTTCAACGGCAGAGAAGCATCGAGCTGCTTGCGGAAACGCTCATTCTGTGTGGTATGCCCGCATAAAGGAAGAAGCAATCCCACGGGCATACTTTGGCGGTCGCAGGTAATGACGGCACACGAATTGGCCAACAACGCTTCCAGCACACCTGTGGTCAACGTAATGCGACGATGGTCCAGCACCACGACTCCGATATCCTCTATCGGTTTGGTTACTTCCGCTTGCCGCTTCAGTGCATCGGGCATGTCAGAATCGGACTCCACTTCGGGCAACTTGATAACAAGCTGTTCGTTACGCAAAGACAAATAGGCAGGATTGCCAAAATACAATGTTTTCTTCATCATATTCAATATTCACCTACGGATACAATCTGCCCAATGTGATTGACACGGACTTTTACTATGCCAATAATACCTCCCAAGCCACAACGTTTCCAAGTCATATCTTTCAATTCTTTGTTATCCTCAACCGTTGTCTCTAAATGGTGTCTGAAGAAATAATCTTTAATAGTAAATTTCTGCACCCTAAACAGGTTCGGACTTATCAAGGCGTAATTTGCTTCATCCGTCAAATCTATTTCTTCGGGATTGAAGCCAGTCTCAGGATTAGGAAAGACAAAATACTCGTTCTGCTTCATGGTGAACAGGAACTGCCATCCATCCTCTTTACGATACTCCCTATCTATAACCGGCAATCCCAAAGAAGCTCTTGCTACGGCTTCGTAGAAAGAAACGACAGATTCCTGCAAATTGCCGTCTGAATCACGATATATAGCTACATGATGATTGTTGCCTGTATTCACAAAATCGACAGGTTGCTTTTTGCCCGAAGCATCAGGTATGACATGCCCTCCTATATCCTTTTTATCATGCAATGCGATGGCATTGTTCACTCCCGTAATTACAACACGCTTAATAGTAATACCTTTGGCCTCATTCAAATATATAGGATGTTCGTCGAGATTAACAAATGCCTTCTTTGGGTCGTTTCCATACTCCCGCAAGCGCTCTTCCAATACTTTCCGCACCTTTGCATCAATTACCTTATCCACATTTAAATCAGGTGCCACCGCCTTGCGAATAGTATAGAGGATTTCGGTAGTAACCGTTTTCACCTTCAAAGGAACTTCTGTCCGGTTATCCTTCAAATAAAGGGGATTCTTGTCTAATGCATTTTTGCCTGTAAAGGCTTTCCTGGCATCGCCACCAAATGCATCGAGTCTTTCCTGCAATGCCTCCCGATAGCGCAGATTGGCCACTTTAGCAATCTGTTCGCTATCGAAATTAGCCCCCACTTTCTCCAACTTCGTCACATAGCGACGCATGGTGCCATAAATAGTCTCATTGTGCAGCTGTCCGCGCGGAGTAAGCTGTACTTTATCCTGATGTCCGCTTCCTCGACGAGCCTTATTGACATTGCGGGTAACCACCTTATTCTTCGCCTTGATGGAAACCAGAATATTTTCCAGCTGCCGTTTGGCTTCGCTTCTGAATCCCTCAAAGGGCATCGAGAAACGCAATTTGCCATGACTGTCTCTACAAAGTTCTTTTTGCTCAATGGCATAAATGCTCCCCGACTTGTCGCTACGTGCATTCAGATTGTTCAGATATTGGATAAAGCTATGTTTGGTAAAAGCGATGGTAAGTGCATCCATGGCATGATGACGATGGTCGTTGCGTTTAGTCCACTCCTTAATACGCCTGATTCTTCGCCCATCCTTATCGGTCCATTCCTCTGTCAGACCCTTCAAGGCATACTTGTCCCAGTTCAACTCTTGCATGACATCTACCAGTTGCCAGTCTTCACGCAGACGATCGGTCACAGCACCGGTAGTAGAAACAACCATCGGCACCATGTCTTCTAAAATTTCACGTGCCTTGCGGGCTATGTACTGCGTGTCGCGCAGGTCTCGACTGATGAAATCTGTCGGAATATCCTCCTGTTTCATCAACAGTTTGTCATGCTTGGACTTTCCAATGACACCCGCCGCCATGAGATCATCCACACGCTTCTTGTAGCGGACAGTACCCTCTTCTCCCCATTTAGCCGCAACATAATCCCAAGCTGTCTGATTGCTTTTCTCAATATTAATCGAACGGTATTCCAACGTCTTGTTGGAAAAAGAATCATCAAACAGACGAGCCTGTGGAAGAATATGTTCAATATCCACTTCCTTGCTGAAAAGTTTCTCCCGGGGAATATATGTATCAGAATACAATGTTTTGTATCCATTATCCTTCAGTTCGCAATAGAGTTTGTAGCGGACAACATCATTGCGACTCACGTGCTGAATGCCAAATTCCTTTTGCAGAATTTCCTTGATCCGTTCATGCTCCGAGTTTGCCTTGCTGATGGCGGCTGTCATTTCTTCACGCTCCTTGGCACTTTTCTTCAGCTCGCGTGCCATCTCGATACGAATCTCATCAGGCTTGCCATATTCATCAACCACCGCATTGACCACATTAATCATCTGATTCAGGATCTTCTCGACAACAGGATTGCGGAGACTGTTACGTGGAAGAAGTTCAAGATGGTTTTTATAGATCTTATGTTCCAATTCTTCTTTGGTCAAAGAACGCTTCGAATGCTTGTAACCGGCATATTCACAAGCCAGACTATATTCGTTGCCCGCACGCATGTGCGGCAATATCCGACGAATGGCTTTGGCACTCAGGTTGCCGTAATCCGGTTGGAAGGTGACACCGGCCACAACTTTTGCATATTCTTCTTCGCAATGCAACAAGGATGCGATTTTTGCCACAAGCCCATCAGTACCCGTCACCGAATTGTCCCCCTCATACGAATAGAGTAAATGCCACAAGCGATAAGAATCTTGTCTTTCAAGATCTTTACCCTCAAGTTCAGCATTGAAGTGCAATACAGCAGTATTAAAACCAAGTCCTCCGAACACGCCCTCTACCACAGACATCACTTCAGAAGATGACATTTTTGAAAAAACATACTCACCATGACCTGTCATGGCAATAACGGTCTGATAAGCCGCAAACAAGGCAGCTTGTGTGGCGTTTCCCTCTATGGTGTCATAATTCAAGTCCAGTCCCCTTGGCTTCCGATACAACAACTTCAAAGCTTCCGTCTTGGACAGTTTGCTCTTGATTGCAAGTTCTGCAAACAAAGTTTCCTTCTCATCCAATCCTAAAAAACGTTCGTCACCGGTAGCCCTATCGCGCACTTTCAAATTATTGAGAACCTGCCAAATCTTAAACTCCTGAAATAACGGAGAAGATTTCGGGCAAACCTTTGGGCCTATTTCAACAGAACGCAGCTTTCCGTCCTTCACCACTTCGACACAACGTCTTTCCAATTCACAACAGGCCACCAAGCCTTTCTGACTTTTCAAAGGGCGTTGATAAAAGATAACGACATCGCGCAAAATCTTCTTTCTATCCTGAGTCAACTCTGGATGATACACGGCTTGCTTTTCCCATATTGCTTCAAATTCATTCAGATAATCCTGCCGATAAAAAACTTTGTTCTTCAAGCTGAAATGAGAATCCTTGTCCAACTCCGACATCAGATACTGTCCTACCGTCTGTTTGTTGAAAAACAATTCTTTGCTGCGGTCGCTGATAGCTCCCAAATAGCCACTGGAAGCATTGACATCCCTATTGACATCACACAAGGCTGCAGCCACTTCTTCAACATCCAAACACCTATTCAAAGCATCGGCCCGTCGGCGATAGGACTGCAGACGCTTGTCCTTTTCCTTATTGTCGGCCGTAAAGAGATTGTATTGCTGCTTGAACAGTTTGGTAGTCACCTGACTGCTCTTGCCTCGCACAAGCTCTTTGAATTGAGGAGTCAATACATCAGGATAATAAACGCATTGGCAATCCCATATCCTGTCAAATTCATCCAACAGATCCGAACGATAAAAAACAGGCACGTATTTTCTCCCTTTAGAAAGCAAAGAGTAAACATACTCGCCAGGTGTTGTACCATTATGATACAATTCCATTGCTATTGCCATACCGTCAATCTGCTGCCCCTCATCAGCAGACTTGGCTTTTCTACTGCTTTTATAACCACGTTTCTTGTTGATCATCAACAGGACACGACTCAATTCTTGCAAAGAAATCTTTTCGGTCACAGCCTTTGCCCGCAGGCGGTATGTTTCAAAAGTCGATCGGTTGCCACATTCATATAATAATGAATCAGAAGTTATCCATCCGTATTCTTTCAAACATTTTATCAGATAATCTCTACGTAACTTATATCGTTGAAGATTACGACGCATACTGCGTTTCAATGTTCTGGATGCATTGGTCGGAATACTCTTTCCGGCCTCAAAATTCTTTTGTTCGTCAACCGTCAAAGGATTAACTCTCACCCCTAATTTTATAATAGATGATTTTTCTTGGGAAGTTTCTGCTTCATGAACTAATGCCCATCCAATACTATTTGTCCCCAAATCGAGCCCTAATATCTTTTTCATGGTATTAAAATTTTATCTTTTGTCACAAATCTACAAAAAAAATTGAAACATTTTTCGTCTATTCTATTTTTTATTTATATTTGCAACAACTAATATGAAGCAATTCACAATAAGGATTATTCCGTTGTGAAAACATTAGGTTCCCTCGTCCTTCAACGGGGGATTTTTTTTGTAGAAATAAAAATGGAACAATTCAAGCTGTAACAAAGTTTTCCCCAATTGATACTACACTACATGTTCACTGGGCATCTGCATGATATCAATCATCTTCTGTCATACAGCAAATGAATTGGAAAGAATATAAATTCAGAAATAAATCGTGTCAAACCTGGTTAGTTTTACCAGGAATGACACGATTAGAGTCAATGATAATTTGAGGTTGAATGTTTTTTAAAAAACATTCAACCTCAAAAAATTCAGCAACAAAACACCTGCCACCTTAAAATCAGAGTCTACCTCCGCCTAAGGCATGATACAGATTGATCATCGACTGACAGTGGGTAAAAGAGTCCTGCACAACGTTCAGTTGTGCGGATAACAGCGATTGGCGAGCTGTCAACAGTTCCAAATAAGAAGCATTTCCGGTTCGATATAGCGATTCAGCCGTTTGTACCGAGCGTTGGAGTTCGGTGCATTGCTTGGTGTGTTTGTCCAAACTGACCTGGGCAGAACCAACGGCATATAAGGCGTCGTTGACTTCCTGACCGGCGCTGAGCAAAGTTTGTTTATAGTTGAGCAAAGCGATTTGTTCTTCATCTTTCGACACGCGCAAATTAGAAATCAATTTTCCCCGATTGAAAATAGGTTGAGTCAGGGAAGCCACGGCCGAAAGAATCCAGCCTCCGGGATTGGTCACTACTTCACCCAAGGCGTTGGTCCAGCCCGCACTGCCAGAAAGAGTCAGATTGGGATAAAAAGCTGAACGGGCCTGATTGGTGGTATAATAGGCACCGGCCAAAGTCATTTCTGCCTGAACCACATCCGGACGACATGACAACAGACGCACCGGGACTCCCGTCTGGAGAAATTCCGGGAATGTCTGGTCAGAAAGACTGCCCCGCTCGATCGGCCGATAGGAAACTCCAAGCAAGGTACACAACGTGTTTTCTGCTTCTCGTTGCTGACGCAGCAGATCATTGTGACTCGCTTCAAGCTCATAAAGACTTGCACGGGCCTGAGTAACGGCATTCTCCGTCTCGTCGCCCACTTTCAAACGCAGTTCCATGGTACGCACCTGATCCTGCCATACCTCGAGTGTGGCCTGACTGAGCGCAATCTGGCTGTCGAGCATCAACAGGGTATAATAATCGTTGGCTATTGTCGCAATCAATTCCGAACGCACAGCCTGGCAATAGGCCTCTTGCTCAAGAAGCGTCGCTTTCGTAGCCTGCTTGGCGTTGCGCAGATTGCCAAAAAGATCTATCTCCCAGCTGGCCTGTACCGGCAATTCATAGGTTTTTACGGCAGCCTGTCCATCCGTACGGCTCACCATTCCCTGAGGCGAAAGCGTCAACGACGGCAGAAAAGACAAACGTGCCGCCTTCAGCTGGGCTTGCGCCTGATCCACACGCAACAAGGCCGTTTGCATATCCGTGTTCTGTTCCAGGCCGAAACGCATCAAGCGCTGCAACAGAGTGTCCTGAAACATTTCCTGCCAGGACAAATCGCCCAAGGATGCGGTGTCGGCTGCCGACACCGGTTCCCGGTAAAGACTGTCGACAGGCAATCCGGACGGACGCTGATAATTCCGATAGATGTGACAACTGCCCAACAGGACGGAACACATCAGTATAAAAATCGTTTTTCTCATTTTTTTCTATCTTCTTTACGTTTTCCCATAACCCGCTCTTCGATGTACTGGAACACAATAAAAAATACGGGCGTTACAAACAATAAGGCAATCGTTCCGATCAGCATACCTCCCACTGCACCGACTCCGAGCGAACGGTTACCATTGGCACCGACTCCTGAAGCAAACATCAACGGCAACAAACCGAATATCATGGTCAATGCCGTCATCAGAATCGGACGCAGACGTACGGAAGCGGCACTCATGGCTGCCTGAGCAAGCGACATGCCTGCATTCCGGCGTTCGGTGGCATACTCCGTGAGCAGAATGGCCGTTTTGGAAAGCAAACCGATCAGCATAATCAAACCGGTCTGTAAATAGATGTTATTCTCAATGCCCCACATACGAGCAAAAAAGAAGCTACCCATGAGTCCGAACGGAACGGAAAGGATGACGGCCATCGGAATAAACAAACTTTCATAAAGCGCACAAAGAATCAGATAGATGAACAGTATACATATACCATAAATGATTACAGTATCATGTGAGCTGGCCATTTGTTCTTCCTCGCGTGTCATACCCGAGAATTCATAACCATAACCTGTCGGCAGGGTTTCCTGTGCCACTTCGCTGACCGCGTTGATCACATCGCCCGAACTGTATCCCTCGGCGGGCATACCTTGAACGTTGATTGATGTGAACATGTTAAAACGCGTAAGCGACTCGGCGCCATAGGTTTTTTCCAATTTGACGAACTGACTCACAGGAGCCATGCCACCAGACGTTTTAACATAGATATCATCCAGAGACTGGATATCCTTTCTCTTGTCGGACGGTGCCTGAATAATAACCCGATAAAGTTTGGTAAACCGGTTGAAATTGGAAGCATAGATACTGCCGAAATATCCCGACAGGACGTCAAGCACATCGTTTGTCGTAATGCCGGCACGCTGACACTGTGCTTCGTCGACATCCACACGATACTGTGGGAAATTGGCGCTGAACGAAGTAAAAGCCATCTGTATTTCCGGACGCTTGTTCAGAGCAGCAATAAAATCATCGGTCACCTCGCTCAAGGCTGTTATACCCTTGCCGCTACGGTCCTGCAGATAAAGTTCAAAACTGTTTCCCGTTCCGTAACCGGAAATCATTGGCGGAGAGAACACAAAAATGCTGGCATTCTTAATATGCGCCGTACGCCGGTAAATCTCCTGAGATATGGCATCAACACTGCTGCTGTCGTCCTGACGTTCGTCCCAATGCTTCAGTTTAATGATAAACATACCGTGCGAAGCACCACTTCCTGTCCCCATGCCGAAACCGGCCACTTTATTGAAATTGTCAATCTGAGGTATTTCCTGAAGTTCCTTTTCCACCTCACCCATAATTTCGGCCGTTTCGGCGAGCGTACTACCGGCAGGTGCATCCAGACTGACAAAGATAGAACCCGTGTCCTCCGACGGCACCAGACTGGTCTTGGTCGTACCCATTAAATAGCACAGCAAAACTACGGCCACTCCTAAAGATCCCCAGGCCAACCACTTGTGTTTGATAAAGAAAAAGGCGCCCGACTTATACTTACGTACGATCCGTTTAAAGGCGGAATCGAAAGCCATACGAAAACGGGTGGAAAACTCAGGTTTACGGCCATCAACCAGAATCTCGTTCGGACGAAGAATCAGGGCACAAAGAGCCGGCGACAAAGTCAAGGCATTAATGGCAGATATACCGACAGCCACGGCCATGGTGATTCCGAACTGCGTGTAGAACACACCAGACGTTCCTCCCATGAAAGACACAGGCACAAACACGGCCATAAACACCAGCGTGGATGTCACGATGGCCGACGTAATACCACTCATGGCATCGACAGACGCCTTGTAGGGCGAACGATAACCCTCGTCAAAACGAGTCTGTACGGCTTCGACCACAATGATGGCATCATCCACAATCGTACCTATGGCCAATACCAGAGCAAACAACGTCAGCAAATTGATACTGAAGCCCGCCAGATAGAGCGCGGCAAATGTTCCGATCAGCGACACGAAGATACTGATGGTCGGAATCAGTGTAGAACGTGGATTCTGCAAGAAAACATAAACGACCAACACAACTAAGATGATGGCTTCGATCAAAGTCTTGATCACCTCGTCAATGGATGCATCCAGGAAATTCTTGGTGCTCATCAACTCCACTATTTCCATGTCTTCGGGCAAATTCTGACGCAATTCATCCAGATAAGCATCAATGTCAGTAATGATTTCGTTGGCATTGGTTCCGGCAATCTGATTGATCATACAAGTCGTACCCGGAGCTCCGTTTACCGAACCGGTGTAGGAATAACTTTGAGCGCCCAGTTCGACTGTGGCAATATCTTTCAGACGGAGCACACGGCCATCATCAAACGATTTGATGACGATTTCCTCAAATTCATCCTCCGTTTCCAGACGGCCACGATATTTCAGGGTGTATTGATAGACATTCTTGGAATCTTCACCCAAAGCACCGGTAGAAGCTTCAATGTTCTGGTTCGACAAGGCTGTCTCAACATCCGAAGGCTCAAGCCCATACTGCGCCATGACTTCGGGTTTCAACCAGATACGCATGGCATAGTCGCCTCCCATGACGTTCACTTCGCCGACTCCGGAAATTCGCTGGATCTGCGGTTTGACATTAATCGTCAGATAGTTCGTCAGGAAAGTTTCATCGTACGTCCCGTTCGGACTGTACAGCCCGAAAATCATCAAGGTACTGCTCTGGCGTTTCATCGTGGTAACACCGACCTTGGTCACCTCGGCCGGAAGCAGGGAAGTTGCCGTCGAAACCTTGTTCTGCACGTTGACAGCAGCCATGTCGGGATCACTGCCCTGTTCAAAATAGACCGTTATTTCAGCGCTTCCGGTGTTGCTGGCCGTAGAAGTCATATAGGTCATGTTTTCCACACCGTTAATCGCCTCTTCCAAAGGTACAATAACACTCTTCTGCACCGCCTCGGCATTGGCTCCGCTATATGTCGTAGACACACGGATCGTCGGCGGAGCGATATCCGGATATTGTTCCACAGAAAGGGCATAAAGTCCGATCAGTCCGGCCACCAGGATCACTACGGAAATCACTATGGAAAGAATCGGCCGATCTATAAAATGCTGTAATTTCATCGTACTGTCCTCCCTTATTTTTCATCTGCCGACTGTCCGGACGCACTTTCATGCTCAGGGGCAGCAGCCACATAAGTTCCGGCCTTAAGCAACCCGGCGCCCTCGGACACGATTACATCGCCCTGCTGAAGACCGGATTCTACGATATATTCCTTGCCGTCATTGATCGGAAAAACTTCAATTGCCGTCGAGACAGCTTTGCCGTCAACCACCTTATAAGCAAAAATACGGTCCTGAATTTCATAAGTTGCTCCCTGAGGAACTACGATACACTGCTTGCGCTCATAAGGAATGACAACATTCGCCTGGCCGCCACTCATCAGACGTTTGTCCTTATTGTCAAACACGGCACGCAGACTGACTGTGCCCGTCGTTTTGTCCACAATTCCGCTGATAACGTCCACACGGCCCTTTTGTCCGTACACGGTCCCGTCGTTCAGTTCCAGAGACACTTCCGGAAACGACTTCAATGCAGCGTCGAGCGAACCGTAACGGGCCGTCAGCGACAACACCTGCTTCTCAGATAATGAAAAGTAAACATACATTTCCGAATTGTCTGAAACAGTGATCAGCGGATCTGTCATGGTCGAGCTGACCAAAGCGCCAATACGGTACGACGTCATGCCGGCGTATCCGTCAACCGGACTTTTTACTTCCGTGTACGAAAGATTATTCTGAGCCTCTGTCAGTTCTGCCCGCGCCTGCATTAAAGCTGCACTGGCACTCTTGTATTCATTCTGCGCGGTTCGCAACTCAAAATCAGACACAACATGCTCTTCATAAAGCATCTGTTTGCCCTCAAGAGTCTGTTTCGCCGTGGCTTCGTTGGCCTCAGCCGTGGCCACAGAAGCCTTTGCTTTCTGTACGGCTGCCAGGTAAGGTACCTGATCGATAACAAACAATACTTGCCCTTTCCGGACGCGAGCTCCTTCATCAACACATACCCGTGTAATCGTTCCCGAAACCTGCGGGCGCACTTCAACGTCCTGTTTTCCCTCAATAACCGCAGAATACTTGACGGACAAGAACCGGTCCTCCGGTTTCAAAGTCATGAGCGGATAGTCGCCCGCTGCACTTTGTGTCTGCGTCTGCTGCCGGCATCCGGACAACAGCAACATGCAGCACACACTGAATACTAAAATTGTCTTTACCTTCATTTTATTTTGATTTTGTCAATGTTGTGCCGCAAATGTATGCGTAATAACAGCCGTTATGTTTGTCTAAAAGACTCAAACATTTGTCCAAAGGGAATCCTATTAGGAAACGTTAGCAAATAACATATCTATTTGTTACATATATTTGGATAAAACAGACTTTTTTTTCTATTTTTGCAACAGACACCATCAAAATGAATACGAAATGACACAGAAAGAACTATCGAGGATATTTCATTCTCAATATTCCATGGACAATCTGGTTCTGATTATCCCGCCACCTGATTTTTACAAACTCACAGGTATCTTCATCGAACAGAGCCGTATGTTTCTTTTACTGGTTCACGGACAAGCCGAATTACAAATCAACGGCAAACGTTATGAAATTCGGAACAACACTTTCATCGATCTGATCGATACATCCACCTTTCAGATAGAATCCTGCAGCCCGGACATTCAAGCCTGGTGCCTGTTCGCTACGTTCGAATTTGCCAGCGCCTCCCTGAAAAGTCTGCGCCCGGGACCGATGATCCATCCTCAGAAGCGCTTGAACATTCCGATCATGGATTTCACAACAGAAGAGACCCTGCTGATCCAACAGCAGCTGACCCTTCTGCAAGGCATTCTGGCCAATCCGGATCATTATTACCGCAAGGAACTGGCTGAACTCTATTTCAGGAGTTTCAATCTGGAAGTTGGCAATGCCTTGTTCAACCATCTGCAACAAATCGACGGAACGTCCAAATACATCAGCCGCAAAGATTTTATCACGCTCAGTTTCCTGAAATTAATCGCACAGCATGCAACGCAGGAGCATCACATCGACTTTTATGCCGACAATCTGTGCATATCGACGAAACATCTGACACGCATCATCAAGGATACAACCGGAAAAACGCCTTATTCGTTTATCTGTGATGAAATTATACATAAAGCCATGGAAATGCTCGAAGACGACAAAATCCCGGTTGGGCAAATTGCAGAGAAACTGCGTTTCTCCGATCAGGCTTCGTTCTGCAAGTTCTTTAAAAAATTGAAGCATGTCTCGCCCATGGCATTCCGAAAAAGAAAAGAATAAAAGAAAAAACAGAGCATTCACAAACACGAAAAATCCCGGACTATGATTCAATTAAGGCTCATAATCCGGGATTTTTCGTACGGAAGCTTACCGGAACCACTATTCCAGTCGTCCGACAGAGCACAAATAATCCGTCTCGTAGATCTTATATTGTGCACGGGCCTCGATCAGATTGCTTTCAGCCTGCTGCTCCTGAGCCCGTGCATCCAATAAATCGGTCAGTAAAGCCATGGAAGCCTCGTAACGGTTGCGGACCACTCTCAAATGTTCCGAGGCTTGCCTGAGTCCGGTCTCGGCAGCACAAATCAGCTGATAGCCGTCGGACAGCTGACGGGACGCATTTTGCACGTCGAGCTCCAGAAGCCGCATGTTTTTCTGAAGGTCGAGCTCTGCATTCCGTACGTCGAGCTTTGCCTTGCGTACCTTTTTCAGGCCGGCCCCCCACTGAAAGAGCGGAACCTTCACCGAAAGCATCACGGCGCCCAGTCCGTCCTGAAGCTCCTGCTCATAAGGCACCATGGAACCGCCTCCGGCATCAACCATGCTATTCAGCTTGATATTTCCATAACAGACATAACCGGCCACCAATCCCACCGTAGGCAACAGATCGGAACGTGTCATCCTGACCTGTTCACGAGCCACGTCGACCTGCTGCTCCAGCAAACGCTGTTCGGGGCGGACACCGGATTCGACATACAACAAATCCGGTTCGGTCACACTGATGACCGTATCGGCCAGATGAAACAGAGTGTCAAACGGCATACCCGTCACCCGGCAAAGCGACATGCGGCACAGTTCCTCGCCATTTTGTGCCTTTTTCAGCTGATAGAGCACGTTGCTCCGTTCCGCCTCGATGCGTAAAAGAGCATCATCAGTAGCCATACCGGCACGAACCGCTCCTGCCACCTGACTGTAAAGAGAATCCATCTGCATCTGATAACTCTTGAGCATACGCACCTTACTCGAAACGGCCAGCAGTGTCCAGTAAGCCTTGTCTGTCTCGGCCAGGACGTCTATCCGCGCCATTCGGGCCTGCTCACCGGCAATCTCTTTACCCAGGGCTGCCAGATGTCTTCCGGCTGTGATTTTGCCTCCGGCATAGAGCGGCTGAGTCAGACTGAGTCCTGCCATGTAGACGCCACGCATCCGGAGGTCCATCCCCATGACATCCATGTCCGGAAATATATAGGTACCGGTTGCCGAAGCATCAAAACGAGGGAAATAGGCAGCCAGGGCAACCTCCTGGTCCAAACGAGCCTGCTCCACACGATTATCAGCCTGCCGCAGGTCTTCGCTGTTTGAAAGCGCCAGATCGCGGCACCGATCCAACGATAACGCCACCCCATCCTCGGCATGAAGCCCGCAGCAAACGCTTATGACAACAACAAGACTTGAAAATAGTCTTTGAATATATTCGCTTTTCATATGCATAAATATTATTGTTTCTGAATTCGGAACAGTACGGTATAAAAAAGCGGCAGCAGAATCAAGGTAACCACCGTCCCGACGGCAAGTCCGCCCATAATGGTAATCGCCATGGAACGGTACATCGGATCGGAAATCAACGGAATCATGCCGACAATCGTCGTCAGCGATGCCATCAGCACGGGGCGAACGCGCGAAACTGTAGCCTCGACAACCGCCGGATAAGGCGCCATCCGCTCTTCAGTCTGCAAGCGGTTGATCTCATCGACCAGAACGATCGCATTCTTGACCATCATTCCGATAAGTCCCATCATACCGATAATGGCCATAAACGTCATCGGCTGTCCCGTAACCAGCAAAGACGGTACGATACCGCAAAAGACAAACGGAAAGCAGATGAGAATCAGCAACACCTTGCGCCAGCTGTTGAAAAGCAGCAGCAGAATGGCCAGAATCAGAAAGATCGTGATCGGGACAAATTTCATCAGATTGCCTATGGCCTCGCCCTGAATCTCACCTTCGCCGACCCAGCGCATCCCGTATCCATCGGGCAACTGAATGGCTTCGATGTCTTTTTTGATCGATTCGACAACTTTGGCCGGAGTTGCCGCATCGTTATCGGGATCGGGATCACATTCCGCTTCGATCACCCGCTGCCCGTTCAGTCGGAGCACCACGTCCTCGTCCCATTCCAAATGCAAATCCGACACGACGCGGCTCAACGGTGTGGCACGGAACATCTTGTCCCGTATCTGGTCCATATCCTGCTTGCCACTCACGGCAGCAGCAAGTTCGTCGGACGGAAGATGCAGGTTCATCATGCTCCATACCGGAACATCACGAAGGTCGCTGATGCGGCTGCCGTCTTCATTTCTGATCTGAAGCATCACCGGTATCGTCTGTTCCTGGTCATGAAGGGCGCCCACAGGCATACCATCCGTAGCGGCAAGCAGAGCATTGGCCACATCCCCACGCCCGACACCGGATCGCAAGGCATCCTGCTGTACATACTCTGCCACAAAGGATTTCCCGGTCGGTTTCCAGTTGTTCTGTACGGAATAGGCATCCACGTACGGACAAGCCCGCATAATCGCCTCAGCCTGTCCGCTCAACCGACGCAATACGGCAGGATCGGGACCGGAAAATTCCACCTCGACAGTATGCGAGGTCGATATGGAGAAATTGTATTTACGCAAACGAATATAGGCATCAGGATACTCCTCACGCAACATACGGCGCACCTCGGGCATTTGCTTCAGCACCGTGGCATAGTCCTTGCAATCGACCATCAGTTCGCCATAACAGTCGCCCCCGGAAGTCATCGGACGAACCAGACAATAATGGGCAGGGGCACTCCCCTGACTCACCGCTACCCGTTCCACATCGGGGCGCGCAGACAGTTTCCGGCTCATTTCCAGCAGACGGTCGCGAACCACTCCGGCATCGGTAGCCGACGGGAAAAAGCATTCAACGATATACTGTTTGTAATCAAAATCCGAAAAGAACAGATTTTTCACGCGAGTCATTCCCCAAAGGCTCAACAGGAGCACGGCAAAGGCTACTACGATCGTCGTACGTTTATGGCCGATCAGAAACGATACGGAACGACGGACAAAACGATGAACCGGTGATCCCATGACGGTCACCTGGTCGACAACCGTCTTCTTCTCGCGCGCCGGCAACCATAATTTGGCACACACCGGCACCTGAACCAGCGCCAGAGCCCAGCTGGCCAGCAGACTGACACACAAGACCAGGAACAAGTCGCCGGCATATTCCCCGGCACTGTCCGGCGACAAATAGACACACAGGAACGTAGAGGCAGCAATCACCGTAGCTCCAAGCAACGGCCATGCCGTGTTCTTCCCGATCCGGTACAGATAGGTTTTCGGTCCGAACCCACGTTTCTTGTCGACAAGTATTCCGTCCATGATCACCACGGCATTGTCCACCAGCATACCCATGGCCACGATAAAGGCACCCAGCGAAATACGTTGGAGCGTGGTGCCGCAAAACAGCAGAATCGGGAACGACACGGCCACAGTCAGGACCAGACCGAAACCGATAATCAGTCCGCTGCGGAATCCCATCGTGAAAATAAGAACCAGAACAACAATCACTACCGACTCCAGCAGATTCCACATAAACGAAGAAATCGCCTCGTCTACCTTGTCCGGCTGAAAAAATATCTTTTCTGTCTGCATCCCGGCCGGCATGAGTTTCATCGCCTCGGACAGTTTCTTGTCGACAGCCCGACCGACATCCGGCACCACTGCCGACGACTCCAAGGCGATACAGATAGCCAGGGCCGGCTTACCTTCTACAAAAAAGCCGTTGCGTTGCGGTTCTGAATAAGTCCGTTCCACCCGGGCCACATCTCCCAAACGCACCGACTTTCCGTCCGTGGTCTGCAACATCAGATTACGGATATCGTCCTCGTTCCGGACGGCATCATTCACGTAAAGGGCTATCCGTTCGTCGCCTCTCTGGCTTTTCCCGGCATTCACGGTCGTTCCGACCGACTGCAGGACCGACATGATCTGAGTCGGTATGATTCCGTTACGGGCTACCTGCTCTTTTGAAAGAACAATACGGATCACCTCATCCCGATTGCCTACGACATTAATCCGCTTGACCCCCTTGACTTGCTGCAACTCCCGCTGCAAATATCGGGCATAACGATACATCTCCGGATACGTATATCCATCGGCCGTAAAGGCATAGAAAATTCCATAGACATCCATCATGTCATCCACCACTACCGGATCATAACAACCCTGAGGCAAACGTGCGGACACATCATAGACCTTGCGGCGCAGCAAATCAAAATGCTGTTCCAGATCACGGTTGAGCACGGTCATCTGAAACTCAACGGTAAACAAGGCCATGCCGTTCTGACATTCCGTCTTCACCTTGTTCACATTGGGCAGGGCACGCAGGGCGTCCTCCATCAACAAAGCCACATTCTGCTCCATATCGTAAGCGCTGGCCCCGGGACAGGCGACCACGACCATAGCCTGCTTCGCCGATACCGCCGGATCTTCCAGCTTGGGCATTTGCACGAACGACAAGACACCGGCCACAATAATAGCAGCCATCAACGACCAGAACAACACCGGCCGATGCATGAAATACGCAGTCAGTTTCATCATAGCAATCCTCCGACGTTAGTTGCTGCCGGCGCTTCGATAACCTTGACCCGTTCGCCTTCCTGAAGCGCATGAACTCCCGAACGGACAATCTGCTCCTGACCGGTCAGGCCGTCAATAACCGTCAACCAGTCATCCGAGATCTGAGCACCCAGGGTCACCTGACGGCGACTCACCGTAGAATCGGCATTCAGAACCCAGACACAAGTCTTGCCTTCTTCCTGAAAAACGGAACAAAGCGGCACAGACAGCTTTTGAATGGCTGTCGTGTCGGTCAACGTTTCGATGCCGACCTCGATGTTCATCCCCGGAGTCACCCGCTCATCCGGTTTTTCCCGGAAACCGAGGTGGAGCTGATAAAGCTGATTGCCATCGGCCCGGGGTAGCAGACTCAGGAATTTCATCGGCCAGCAGACTTCCCGTCCGGCAACAGTTGTCCGGCATGAATAACCGATGATGGACTCCCGGTTCTGATACACGTCATAAGGCACATCGGCCACCACTTCCATTCGCGACACATCCATCAAGGTAACCACCGCCATGCCGGCATCGACCATTTCCGAAGCCGAAAAACCGACAGCCTGCACATAACCGTCAACCGGTGCATACAAACAGGTATAGGCTAATTTGTTCTTGTTGGCCTGCAATTGCACCTGAAGCTGTCGCAATCCGGCCTCGGCCTTTTCAAAATCGTTCGCCGAAAGACTTTTCTGCTGAAACAGCTTCCTGCTGCGGGCCACTTCGTCTTTCAGCTGATCATACTGGATCTGCAAGGCATCCACGCCAAGCTGATAGTCGTGGTCGTCTATCCGGGCCAGAAGCTGCCCCTTACGCACGTAGTCGCCCACCTGAACATATACCCGGCTGATCTGCCCAGCCACCTTGAATCCCAAACTCAGCTCCTGCGCTTCATGTACGATGGCTGAATAATTCCGTGTTACAATCTTGCCCGACGATACAGGCTTCGCCAGCACTACTCTATGCAGCACTGGTTCCGGCCGCTTTCCGTTCTGACACGAAAACGTCAGGAACAAAAGCACAAATGCCGCCATCCAAATCATTTTTCTGTTCATGTTCATCCTATAAAGTTTTTAACTGAATCCAACCGGTTTGTCCCCAAACACTTTTCCAAGCATCCATTTCGTCTGCAAAATTGCCGATTCGATCGCAATACGCCCTTTCCTATTTGGCGATAAAAATGACCTAAAGGACGGATAAAACATAATACTTCATCAAAAACTGCTATTTTTGTCGTCAAAAAGATAATTTATGAAAAAGAACGACGCATCATTCATGAATATGGACCTGATCGACCTTTCTGCCCTGAAGGAGGCCGTACATCTGGACAACGAGCTTATTCTGATCGACAACATGAATTTTCAGCAAGTAGATACCGCGTGCGCTGCCTTTTTTACCAACTATCCCGTGAAATTATCTTTCTCGGTCATCATTCTGCTGCTGTCCGGCTCCATGAAGTTCCATATCAATCTGGAATATTATGAGGCCAGCTCTCAGGACATTATTGCAGTACAAAAGGGCGCCATCGGTGAATTTCTGTATACCGATCCCAACTCACGCATTGCAGTCATCGCTTTCGGCAACGAATATTTCCGGATGACCACCCATCCGGAAGCAGCCATGAAACTGCAACAAATCACCTACAAGCATCCGGTAAACCATTGCTCGGACCTGGTGTTCAAGGAAACATTAACGATTTATCAACTCATGAAACGGAAAATCACCGAAATCGACAATCCTTTCCGAAAAGATACGCTTCAAGGATACATACAAGCCTTAATGTACAACACCTCATCTTATTTTCTTTCTTTAAGCCAGTCATACGAAACCGGTCTGAACGACAGCCGGCAACATGAAATCTACATGCGTTTTATCCATGAAGTCCAGAAGCATTATACCAAGGAACGCAGCGTCGGCTTTTATGCGGGCCTTTTGTGCATCACGCCCAAATACCTGTCTCAGACGATACGCAAAGCAAGCGGACGGTTGGCAGGAGAATGGATCACGGAATACGTAATCCTCGAAGCAAAGGCCCTGATAAAAAGCCGGAAATACACCATACAGCAGATCAGTGAAAAACTGAACTTTCCAAACCAGTCCTTCTTCGGCAGATATTTCAAGAAAAAAGTGGGTTGCACGCCCAAGGATTATCAGAAAACCTAACCGAAAAACATTCCTTTTTTCGGCAGACAAAACCGGTATTTATTGAGATGGCCATCTGAGAAAAATGTGATGGGCATCAGGAATAAACGAGATGGGCATCAGAAAAGAAGAAGATGGGCATCAGAAAAAATGGAAGGGAACAGCAAGACATCAGCACATCAAAACGAACCGAAAAAGCTACTCTCCCTGCATATCTCTGACCAAACAACAAAAGGAGGCTTTCCATTCAGGAAGGCCTCCTTTTGTTGTTATACCAAGAATAATTATCAGTAGTTGGTTTTCTTCACTTCGAAGTAAGCCTGTGGATGCTGACAGGCAGGACATACCTTAGGGGCATCCTTACCCTTCACCGTATAGCCGCAGTTACGGCACTGCCAGACAACTTCCTCGTCTTTACTGAACACACGCTCGGCCTCAATGTTTGCCACAAATGCCTGATAACGTTCCTCATGCCCTTTCTCGGCAACGGAAATCATGCGATACATGGCAGCAATGGCCGGAAATCCTTCCTCATCGGCAATGTCGGCAAATTTTGGATAATCCAGGCTCCATTCTTCATGCTCGCCTGCTGCTGCAGCTTTCAGGTTCTCAAGCGTAGTGCCGATGACGCCAGCCGGATAAGAGGCTGTAATCTCTACCATGCCGCCCTCAAGCCATTTGAACATGCGCTTGGCGTGTTCCTTCTCCTGATCGGCAGTCTCTGCAAAAATAGCGGCAATCTGCTCGTAACCTTCCTTCTTGGCTACACTGGCAAAGTAAGTGTAGCGCATACGTGCCTGAGATTCTCCGGCAAATGAAGTCATCAAGTTCTTTTCTGTGCGGGTTCCTTTTAAACTCTTTTCCATAATCATATTTTTTTATTTGTTCATAAATTGATCGGTTAGCTATAATGTTTCAACAATGCAAACATAACAATATTATTTCTATAATTGTAATAAATACAAATCAAATTAAGTCATATAAACATTATTTATAGGATCATTACAGAAGGAAGTTTTCCTGATTCACTTTTTCTGTTCCCAGGAAAAACGGATCATGACGGTTGGCATGGATCTCACATAGGCGCAAGGTAGGAAAAGAAACAGAAAAAAACAATCGCCGGAATAAAAAAGTTCACTCCGGCGACTGTTTTTCATAACAAAGAGACTACAAGACTCCCTTGCTTGAGGGCAGCTCATAATGATAGATGTCGCGGCGGACAGCCATTTTCAGACTGCGGGCAAAAGCTTTGAAAATACCTTCTATCTTATGATGCTCGTTCTCGCCTCTGGCCTTGACATTGAGATTCATACGGGCGGCATCGCTCAAGCTTTTGAAGAAATGAAGAAACATTTCCGTCGGCATTTCGCCAATCCGTTCGCGATGAAACTCGGCATCCCAGACCAACCAGGGACGGCCGCCAAAATCGAGAGCCACCTGGCAAAGACAATCATCCATGGGAAGCGTGTAGCCATAACGCTCTATACCCCGCTTGCTGCCTAAAGCACGATACAGACAATCGCCAAGAGCCAAGGCTGTGTCCTCAATGGTATGATGTTCGTCTACATGCAGGTCGCCCGAAGTGCGTACATACAGATCTATGTTGCCGTGACGGGCTATCTGTTCGAGCATGTGGTCAAAAAATCCCAGTCCGGTAGCAATGTCGGCCCGACCGCTTCCGTCTAAATTAAGACGGACGCTGATGTCGGTCTCACTGGTCGTACGACGCACCTCTGCCACCCGTTCTCCGGCAAACAGCAATTCGGCGATCTGTGCCCAAGAGGAAACATACGTCACGGAGGGATCGTCAATCGATCCGGAGTCTCGTTCTTTCAGAATCAACCCCTTACATCCCAGATTCAAGGCCAACAGTGCATCCGTTTCGCGGTCGCCGATCACGTAACTGCCGGCCAGATCGTAACTGCCGTCCATGTAGTCGGTCAGCATAGCCGTACCCGGTTTTCGGGTAGGGAGATTTTCATGGGGAAAACTGCGGTCGATCAGAATACGATCGAAGGTAATGCCTTCGCCTTCGAGCGTGCGCAGCATCAAATTATGTACCGGCCAGAATGTTTCTTCCGGAAAGGAAGAAGTTCCCAGGCCATCCTGGTTACTGACCATGACCAATTCAAAATCAAGACGGTCGCAAATAAACCCCAAGTGCCGCATGACCCCCGGCACAAAAGCCAGTTTGTCGAAACTGTCTATCTGCTCGTCTGCCGGTTCCTGGATCAGTGTCCCGTCACGATCTATAAATAATACTCTTTTCATCATAAATGTTCAAAAACTGATTTACTTCTGTTCCCACTGATATTGGCGCAGGGCAGCCATAAGCTGGGTATTCTCACGCTGAGTGCCGATCGTAATGCGCAGACAGTTGGCACACAGAGCCACCTTGGAACGGTTGCGCACGATAATACCCTTGCGCACCAGATAATCATAAACACGATCGGCATCATCCACCCGGACCAGGAAGAAATTGGCATTGGTGGGATAAACCCGACGGCAAAAAGTCAGATCGGCAAAAGCCGCCATCACATGAGCCCGCTCCGCCAGAATGGTTGCCACCCACTTGTCCACATCATAACGCTTGCGCAACAGCAAAAGCGCCTGCTGCTGAGTCAGGATGTTAATGTTATAAGGATATTTCACTTTATTGAACAAAGCTATGATGTCTTCGGAAGCAAAAGCCATACCCAGACGAATCCCCGCACTGGCCCATGCTTTTGAGAACGTATTGAGCACAATCAGATTAGGATAAGCGGAGAGCTCCTCGCGAAATGTCTTCTGACGGGAAAAATCAGCATAAGCCTCATCGATCACCACAATTCCAGAGAAAGCATTCAAAAGACGCACCATCTCTTCCCGATTCAGATCGTTACCCGTCGGATTGTTTGGCGAACAAAGGAATATGACCTTGGTGTGCGCATCACAAGCAGAAAGGAGCGACGATGCCGTAAACTGAAACTGAGCATCGAGCGACACCGGACGGTAAGCGACTTCATTCGTTTCCGCACAAACCTGATACATTCCGTAAGTAGGCGATATGGCCACAACATTGTCTACCCTGGGTTCACAAAAAATACGAAACACCAAATCGATGGCCTCATCACTGCCGTTTCCTAAAAAGATATTGGCAGCCGGCACTTCCTTTATGGCCGAAATCTGTTCTTTCAATTCTTTCTGCAAAGGATCGGGGTAACGATTGTAAGGCGGATTGAAAGGATTCTCATTAGCATCCAGAAATACTGTTGCCTCAAACCCGCTGTATTCGTCGCGGGCAGAGCTGTATGGTTTCAAGTTCCAGATATTGGGCCGGACAAGTTCTTGCAAAGTTTTCATCGTTACAACACATTATTTATAATACTTCAGTTGGTTCATCCAAACTTTTCAGACGGATTGCCATGGCATTGCGATGGGCATCCAGTTCTTCGTTGGCCGCCAGCACTTCAACTGCGGGCCCGATGCGGCGAATACCTTCAGGGGTAAGCTTCTGGAAGGTTATCTTCCGGCAATAGCTGTCTAAGTTCACACCATTATAGGCCTTGGCATAACCGTTTGTCGGCAAGGTATGATTTGTTCCGGAAGCATAATCGCCAGCGCTTTCCGGTGTATAAGCCCCCAAAAAGACACTGCCTGCATTGACGACACCTGCTGCGAGTTCCATATCGTCCGAAGTCTCTATGATCAGATGTTCCGGTGCATAATGATTCGTAATGGCCATGGCCTCCTCGCGGTCACGCACTAAAATGATCTTGCTGTTTTCCAACGAACGGGCTGCAATCTCGCGACGGGGCAAACGGGAGAGCTGAGCGGCAACCTCCGCTTCGACCAAAGGAATCAGGGATTCGTCGGTCGTAACCAACAGCACCTGACTGTCCACCCCATGTTCAGCTTGCGACAGCAAGTCGGCTGCCACAAAGGCCGGATTGGCCGTTGCATCGGCTATGACTTCCACCTCCGACGGTCCGGCCGGCATATCAATGGCCACGTCGTGCAGGGAAACCTGCTGCTTGGCAGCCATGACATACTGATTGCCGGGACCGAATATCTTGTAGACTTTAGGAATTGTATGCGTCCCGTATGCCATGGCCCCAATGGCCTGAACACCACCGGCCTTAAAGATCCGGTCGACGCCAGCCACACGCGCCGCATAAAGAATGGCAGGATGCACCTTACCTTGCCGGTTCGGCGGCGTACAGAGCACGATTTCCCGACAGCCGGCAATTTTTGCCGGAGTGGCCAGCATCAGCACGGTAGAAAACAAAGGAGCCGTCCCACCGGGTATATACAGGCCAACCTTTTCGATGGGAACCGACTTCTGCCAACAGGTGACTCCGGGAACCACCTCGACAGGCTTACCGGTAAACTGCTGACTGGCATGAAATTTATGGATATTGGCATGAGCAAGCCGAAGGGCTTCTTTCAATTCATCGGTAACCAGCTGCTCGGCTTCGACCCATTCCTGCGGACTTACTTCCAGCGAAGAAAGGGCAACGTGGTCAAACTGCAATTCATAATCAATAACGGCCTGGTCGCCTTCGCCACGCACACGATCCAGTACCTTACAAACCGTCTCACGCAAAGTTTCAACCTGCATCACTGGACGTTTCAGAAGCGTGCCCCACTGATCGGGATCAGGATATCGGATAACATTCATAACGGCATATTTTTAAAGAATCATTTTTTCAATTGGAATAACCAGAATACCCTGGGCACCAAGTTCCTTCAGACGACTGATGATCTCCCAGAAACTCTTTTCGTCGATGACCGTGTGGACGCTGCTCCACCCTTCTTGTGCCAGAGGCATAACCGTCGGGCTCTTGGCACCGGGAAGAACAGACACAATCGCCTCAACCTGATCGGTAGGCACGTTCATCAAAACATATTTTTTATCTTCGGCACTTTTAACGGCTTCGATACGGAAAAGCAATTCGTCCAGAATCGCCTGCTTCTCTGCACTCAATTGCTTATTGGCAATCAGCAACGCTTCACTTTTCATGACTACTTCGACCTCATTCAAGTTGTTGCTGACCAATGTTGAACCGGAACTGACAATATCGAATATGGCATCGGCGAGACCTATTCCGGGGGCTATTTCCACAGAACCCGTAATGACATGAATATCCGCACAAACTCCCTGACGATTCATATAAGCACGCAAAATGCCGGGATAGGACGTGGCTATTTTCTTGCCCTCAAACCAATGAATGCCCGGATAATCCACGGACTTCGGAATGGCTAAAGACAGACGGCATTTGCTGAACCCCAAAGGACGCACCACTGCTGCGTCTTCTGCTCGTTCTACAAACTCATTCTCACCGACAATACCGATATCGGCAACTCCACTGGCAACCGATTGCGGAATGTCATCATCCCGGAGATACAGAATCTCTACGGGGAAATTTGACGACTGAACCAAGAGCGTGCGCTTCGAAGAGCTCACCTTGATGCCGGCCTCGGCCAGCAAGGCCATCGTGTCTTCGTTCAGACGACCTTTTGACTGTACTGCGATACGTAACATAAGTATTTATTTATTATATTCATTTTTTCCTCATAAACTATTTCCGGATTCTCCGGACAAAACGGACTGATACCGGCCGCATGATTTGTTTTCTGCAAATCCCGAAAACAAAAAAGGCTCGCCTATCTCCGGCAAGCCTCTTGTTATTTTGGAATCCACATAGATACATAATTTATCGCCTACCGGGTGTGAAACACGTTAGTATGGTGATGATGATATGTAACTCGTGAACGCATCATAAGTGCTATTTTTCATGGCAAAAATAATTGATTATACCCATTTCTGCAAACAAAACGTAATTTTTTTACCTAAAAAGGATTACATTTCATAATCCACACAGGAACGGGCCGCCTTATAAGGACCAATAACCGATGCTGCTGCCAGATGATCGGGATGAATGGAATAGGCCATAACGGCTTCCATGGAATCAAATTCACTGACCAAGGCCAGATCAAACGTTTCGGACGGATTCCGGTTTATACCCACTTCGATGTGACGGATGAAGCGAATCTTGGCAGGAAGAGCTTCAATAGCCTGTTTAAACTGAAGCATGATGTCTTCTTTGAGTGCGGCATCCATATCAGCCTTCAACTGGAATAGAACTACATGTTTTACCATAAACTGTTCTGCGTTTTTAGATTTATATTCATTGTTTTTATTGTAATCAAAGGAGATGCCTTGACGATCTTGTGGATAGTACAATACGCGTACAACTACAAAAGACTGATCAGAACAACCCTACGGTTCGAAACCGTCCCATTTCTCAGACTTACGAAATAAGTCTTTTTCCCATTGCAAAGATAATACGTTTTTTTGAAAAACTACAGAATAATCTGGTAATCGCAAAGAATAGACATTTCAAAAAAACGTTTTCCGGAATCCATCAGACCCGCATGCCTGCTATGTCTCGATTATGTCCAGATTCACTTTCCAATATTTTTGTGAGGTTTCCATAAATCGATACGAGTAAATTCCATTATCTTTGCAAGAATAGCTCATCAGATTGATGAGCAAGCTGCAAAATACTTACAGCAATTCTTAGGGGAAAACAATAATGGAACAACATCAGCAAACACAAAGCGGGGAAATGAATGAATGGTTTGAAGAAATCATACTTATTGACCAGACGGAAAAGGATAAGGAAACACAATATTACCGTTTGGACAGGCTGGTTGAAAGAATGGTCAAAGAGAAAACCAGAGGATTTGCCGCCGATTTCACGAATATGGCAGCACGAATACATGCCTTGTGCAAAGCGACCGGATATCCGCCTATCCCGTTGGAACGCTTCCGTTGCAATGCTGCCCAAATCAAAAGAGGAGCGCTCCAACCCGACTATGAAGATTATCTGTATGACCTGAAAGCTGTTTGCGAGGCTGTATCTTTCTTCTATAACGCAACGATCCCAGATGAGTTGGCAAAAAAAATTCCGCTTCACTGGAGGAGCAAAAACAAGCAACAGAAACAACACCAATCAATAAAGAAAATACGCTTGACCGTTACGGGATGGAACGATCAGTATATTTTTGGTAAAAACAATCAGGCTCCGGAAGATGGGATCCTGAATGTGGTCTACCGAACCTCAGACAACGAAACTGATGTTTACGACAAGCTACCCGAACAACTCTATGACGGAGCACAACTGAATCTATTGTCCGTAATCCAATATGCTGACGCGACACATCCGGACATGAAGATACTGAAACCGGAACTGATCGTATTGGATCCGGATTTCTTAATAGACATCACAGCTATTTGTGCCTGCATCAAACCTTACGGGAAAAGTGCTCTGAACCATATCATCAACAAATTCGCTCCAAATGCACAATCAGCAGCCATTCAGCTGGGAAATCTGGCCAATCGCTTTCTGGACGATTGCGTGAACGAACAATCTAACGAAACCAAAAGCGAAAACGAACTGTATCGCGAATCGCTCCACCACAGTTTTGGAGAAACTCCCATCGAATATACCACATTGCCCGGCATCGACAGGAAGTTCTTTGATTCGGCTGAAAAACAGTTTCACAACATCCGTGAAACCGTAAAAAAACAATTTCAGGCCGCAGACATCGACATTGAACGGCAAGATGTACAACTCGAGCCTTCTTTCCTGTGCGAGGCTCTTGGCATACAAGGACGTATGGACCTGATGCTGAATGACTTTTCAAAGATAGTGGAATTAAAGAGTGGTAAAGCTCAGGAGTATCCGGAAGTCAGGCCACAAGAAGTCCATGGCCTTCAGATGGCACTCTATAAGGAAATACTCTATTATAATATGAATATAGAACATAAGTCCGTGGAAACCTATTTGTTCTACTCCCGCTATCCTCGGTTCTACAATATCCGGTACCCGAAAAAGGAACTGAAGAAAGCTATGGCCCTGAGAAACGAAATTGTCCATTTGGAAAGATTATTACGTCATGGATATTGGCGACAAATTCGGGAGATGCTCACTGAGGACCAGCTGGTCGATCCGTTGATGCAGGGCAGCACATTCTATCAAAAGTATCTGCGCAAAGACTTGCTGCCAATCATCAGCAAATTCCATCAGATGCAAGATACGGAAGAGGCCTATTTCAATGCATTCGTAACCTTTCTCGAACGAGAACAGTTTCTTGCGAAAACAGGAGATGATGATCCGGACTCAGGACATGGGTTTGCCGAAACCTGGAATGCCGATACACGAACCAAACAGAGCAACGGAAACATTCTGACCGATCTGAAACTGATACCCGTTGAAGACGAAAACGGAACGGTTGTCGGACTGGAAGCCGAAATGCCGGAATATGGTGATGATTTCCTACCCAATTTCAGACCGGGAGATCTCGTCATGCTCTACGAAAGGAACACGGAAAAAGATCTGGCCACCAACAAGCAAATATTCCGTTGCCAGATTGAAGAGATGCACACGACATCCATTCGTCTGAAACTGAACTTTAAGCAAAGAAACAAACGTGTGTTTCATTCCGATAGCCGATATGCTCTCGAACCGGGATATATGGATGCCACGTTTACTCAAGGCTACAAAGGACTTTTCGAATTGTTACAGGCTCCCAAACAGAGAAAAGAGTTGATTTTGGGGCTCAGACTCCCCGAAAGAGACGAACAAGTCACTTGTAACGGACATTACGGCAATCAGGACATTGATCGAATCGTAACCATGGCCAAACAGGCCAAGGATTATTTTCTGCTTGTCGGACCTCCGGGAACAGGAAAAACTTCAGTGGCCCTGCGTTCAATGGTTCTTGAATTTCTCTCCGACAAACCGGCCAAAAACCTGTTACTGATGGCCTATACCAACCGGGCAGTAGATGAAATCTGCAAAATGCTGGACGAACTGTCTGTCGACTATGCCCGAATCGGACAAGAACTAAGTTGTGAAAAAGAATATCGGAGAAGATTACTGAAGAATATCATCGCTTCGGCGACAAACAGGAAACAGATTTTTGACCTGCTCACACCCCTTCAGATTGTAGTCGGCACCATTAGCAGCATTGCCGGAAAAACAGAACTGTTCGAATTAAAGCGATTTGACGTGGCACTAATCGACGAAGCTTCACAGGTACTTGAGCCTCAGCTTCTTCCCCTGCTCTGTGCAACAACTTCCTTACCGACATCCGATTTCCATGCCGATCCCTGTGCCATCAGGAAATTCATCCTGATCGGCGACCATAAACAACTACCGGCCGTTGTCGTGCAACCTACCGAACAATCAGAAGTGCATGATGAACCATTACGACAGATCGGCCTGATAAATTGTCGCAATTCGCTTTTTGAAAGACTACACCACCTGCAAATCCAGAAAAAGACAAGCGGCATCGTCGCCTTACTGAACAAACAGGGACGCATGCATGAAACATTAAACGATTTTATCAATGCTCGCTATTACAATCAGCAATTAAGCGTGGTTCCACTCCCCCATCAGACAGGAATCACCGATTTCGTCTGCAACAGTCAGGCTGACCAATGGACTCTGTTTATCGCCCATTGCCGTATGGGTTTTATCCCTGTATTAAAAACCGGAACAAATGAAAATAACAAAGTAAACCGGGACGAAGCCCAAAAAGCAGCTGAAATAGTGACAACACTGTATCGGCTCTACCGCGAAAACGACATGGAATGGAAGGCCGGACAGAACATCGGCATCATCGTACCGTTCAGGGGACAAATCGCCATGACCAGAAAAATGTTGAGCCAGACGGATGTGCCCGACTTCAACAACATCACCATCGACACCGTCGAACGCTATCAGGGCAGCCAGAGAGACATCATTATCTATTGTACGACAATCAGCCAGAAATATCAGATCGAAATGCTTTCGGCACCGGTTGAAACCGACGGTATCCGGATGGACAGGAAACTGAATGTGGCCCTGACCCGCGCACGAAAACAATTTTTTCTGATCGGGAACCCGAATCTGCTGCGCTGCGCTGACGACTATAAAGAATTACTGGATTATATCCGTAGAATCACTTCCGAACAAAGCCAATCTTAAGATTCAACTTCAGATAGTATAAGCGGTTCTCCCGTTCCAAATAACCGTATTTGTCTTTTTCGGGAGACCCCTTCTCCAATCGTGTATGCGTAAAAAGAAAATCAGCAAAAGTTTCCCGATCGTTTTTGTGATAACAAGTCAAGCGTCCTTCATGATCAACAAAGACAAAGCCGGATACCGCCGAATCCTTACCTGAAAATATTTTTGCCGGACGCAGCCCAAAAGCCAAAGCCAAAAGAAACGTTTTCATCTTATAACGATAGAATCCATGCTTATGAATCAATTCGTCCTTGATTTTTAAAGGATTCGTTTCCTCTACGATTTGGGTAAGTTCATCAATGCGGCTGATATTGTCCAGATGAAGAATCCGGGTCATTTCTGCCAGTACACGGGGAAAATGCAGATCGATCATCAGCAGATTACTCCGGAAAATCTTGTCGGCTACATCATTATATTTCAACACGCCTCCCATACTTTCGATGTAGAGCATGCGACGAGCCACTTCTGCCGGATTTTCCGGAGATTCCGTATAATTAATCTTATGGATTGCCGGCTGAGAAAAGCGGACTCCTGTCTGCTCAAACTTCAAATTAGCCGTACGCCCTCCGTCGAGCAAAGGATCCATGCCACAGAGTCGCGAATAAATCCGACAACCGATCAACGGCATGTCCTCGCGATAAAAGGCTATGTAAAAATCCGTCCGATCGTCCGTTATGGCCTCCAGGTTATAGATTTTCAAAGCATCCAGAAAGTCTTCAACGCCCTCGGGAGCTGCTATGTCCGTTTCGGAAGAAGTCCGCAAAGCAGCAAGAATCATTTCCGAAACGACTTCGAAATCTTCACGTGGAAAAGATTCATCCATATCAGAACCAACAACCCGAACATTCTGTTCACGGATCAAATAACGACGGGGCCCGTCATGTTCCTCGCGCTGGATCAGAGCTATCGGCAACGGCAATCCGGCGTTGCCTGCCGCATCACCTGCCGGAATTGCTCCCTTTGCCAAAAGAGTAAACAGCGTGTACAATTCATTCCATTCTCGACGTGTTGCAGTCAACATAAAGCATACTTTTAATGTGAAATACCAGCAAAACCCCATTAAGAAATTTCTTCATAGGATTCTTCCCTGCAAAAGTAATCATTTATATGATTATTTTTTCTATATTTGCCCATAATAACCTTTAAAAGAGAAAATGATGATTACAATCAAAGAAATATACCGGATCGGATACGGCCCGTCAAGCAGCCACACAATGGGGCCCCGAAAAGCCGCTGAACGTTTTCTGGCAAAACATCCGGACGCTGCACGCTTCGAAGTGACTCTCTATGGCAGTCTGGCTGCTACCGGAAAAGGCCACATGACCGACTGGGCTATACTCGACGTCCTGAAGGAGGACAGGACCACAATCGTGTGGGAACCCAAGATTTTCCTACCCTTCCATCCCAACGGCATGAAATTCAAATCATTCCAGGCTGACGGCCAGCAGACGGACGAATGGATCGTGTTCAGTGTCGGTGGCGGCGCCCTGGCTGAAGAAGGACAAAAAGGAGCGGAATTCAAAGACATTTATGACATGAATTTCGCTACCGACATCATGAACTGGTGTGTCAGTACGGGAAAAAGCTATTGGGAATATGTGAAAGAATGTGAGGAGGCTGACATCTGGGATTATCTGGCCGAGGTGTGGAATGTCATGAAGCGGGCCGTCGAACGCGGTCTGGAAAAAGAAGAAGTATTGCCCGGGCCGTTGAACCTCCGACGGAAAGCGGCTTCCTATTATGTCCGGGCCGACGGTTATCAGGCTTCCATGCGCACCAGAGGCTTAATATTTGCCTACGCTCTGGCGGTCAGCGAGGAAAATGCCGGAGGCGGAGAAATCGTAACCGCACCGACCTGCGGTTCCTGCGGTGTTCTCCCTGGTGTCCTTTATTATCTATACAAATCGCGTAACATCAGTGAAAAGCGCATTATTCACGCTTTGGCTACTGCCGGACTGTTTGGCAACATCGTGAAAACAAACGCATCCATCTCCGGTGCCGAAGTGGGCTGTCAGGGCGAGGTCGGCGTAGCCTGTGCTATGGCTGCTGCAGCAGCCAACCAACTCTTCGGCGGTAGTCCCACTCAGATTGAATATGCTGCTGAAATGGGGCTGGAGCATCATTTAGGTCTGACCTGCGACCCGGTCTGCGGTCTGGTACAGATCCCGTGTATCGAGCGTAATGCCTATGCCGCGGCACGGGCCATGGATGCCAATTCCTACGCCATGTTTACCGATGGCGTACACCGGGTGTCATTCGACAAAGTGGTCGAAGTCATGAAAAAGACGGGACACGACCTGCCGTCGCTCTATAAAGAAACAAGCGAAGGGGGCTTGGCCGAAGGGTTCCAGCAAATGTGGGATCTGCGAAAAAAGAAATAAAGGAAAAACATAATACAGACAGGAAACTCCGGATTTTACGGCAATATGCTGAAAAATCCGGAGTTTCTCTTTTCATTGATTCTTTGTTTGTTGCTGCGTCAGGAAATCCAAAAGTCCGGCACAGGCATCTTCCAGGATGTCCAGCACCTGCTCAAAGCCAGAAGCACCCCCGTAATAGGGGTCCGGCACATGATCGGCCGGAACCTTCCGGCAAAAATCGGTCATGCGACGAATTTTCTGCTCTTCCGGTAAACCGGGAGCCATACTTCGCAAACCGGACATATTACTCTCGTCCATACCAATCAACAAGTCAAAATCAAAAAAATCGGCATAAACCACCGGACGTGACAGGTGGGTAATGTGGTAGCCCCGGCGTGCCGCATGAGCCCGCATACGTGCATCGGCAGGATCGCCCTCATGGTAACTGCTCAGACCGGCTGAATCCAGAAGGAATTCATTTTCCTTACCGGCACGAACCACCAAAGTCCGCATGATTTCTTCTGCAGCAGCCGATCGGCAAATATTACCCAGGCAGACAAACAACACTTTTTTCATGCGCTCATCACTGTGCAATAATATTCAAATTTTCTATCTGGCTATTGATGACCCGTTCAAAAAGAACCGGTTTCTTATTCCAGTGGAAAGGTTCAAATTCCTTGTTCTGCCGGATAATATTGTGGCGGAACGTGATCCCGTCGACAGACTTTGCATAGAGGATCGGATTGTCGAACGTATCAAACAGATTATCCTCAATACGGATTGCATTCTTTTTCCCACCATGGAAATAAGCCACCTGATCCTTCAGATTCGGTATTTCCGGATAAATGGAAATAACGGCATTGGTAAACTGATACATGGAAGTCAATGCATTCAGGAAATGGTTCTTGCGGATCACGACGTCCCGGCAAGCACCGGTTTCATACCATCCGTTGCAATCGCCACACAACAAAATAGCGGCACCTGATGTATGATCAAAGAAATTATACTCCACTACTGTCGGACGAGGCGTACTGAACAAAGCGCCGCGGGCACGATTGTTGCGAATCGTATTATGAGCAAAATAAACTTCGGGCGACCAGGTCAGGTTTTCAATACCAAATCCCTGACTTTCCGTTATCGAAGGATCAATCTTCTTGGAGAAACTAATCTGGAATTCACGTTCGCCATGAGCCGTAGCCCGATAGACAGGACGAATGGAAGTTATCTTATTCTTCTCCCCGACCAGTTCCATGGTTTCTGAACGGACAAACTGAACTTCGTCGCCGGCAAATCCCCAGTCAAATCCCCAGGCCTGATCGTGCATATACCGGGCAATCAATGTTTTGTCATCGATCCGGCGAATCACCTTCAGATAAGTGCCATGCACGTTGATGGCATCATCCATCATGCCTTCATACAGACCATTGACCGAAACGATCTTACCCTTGCAACCCGAAAAATGAGTGGCATCGGCCTGAGTCGTGAAGTAACGCTGGTCGTCCGACCCTTTCAGACAAACAGAAAAACCGTCCATGTTGATGTTCTCGCAAAGTTGTGCAAGCAATCCCATGCCTTCGGCGTAATGCACCTTGACATTATTCAGCGTTGTATTGGAATCATGGTAGAGAAAAATGCCGGGATTCGGACGTTCCCAGGTGCGCATCGCCACGATGTTTCCCGTTGTCAGGCGCTGGTCTTTCCAGTTTGGAGCATGGTAAGTACGCGGTGCCACTTCCTTGATTCCCTCCGTCGAATAGAACAAATCGGCCGTATTATACAGAATGTGCCGCGTTTTCTGGTCAAAGGCAATTCCGGTCTGCTGACGCAAAGACCAGCCCTCGCCGTAGGTTTCAAAGCAACCGTCGGCAATCCGGCACTTGACCCAAGGTGCAACCTTGAAGACCACACCCTCGGGTGTACTCTCCACAATCTCGACCTGAGCAATCTGAGGGTTGGCAAAGTCTATGCTGAAATCTTTCAACACACAATTCTGCGAACGGACCAGAGCCAGCGGCAACATACGGCCGTGACAAACAAACTGGGCACCATTACCTTCCAGCACCAGATTATTGAAGTTTTCTATCGCAATCGCCACGCTCCGGGGATTCACCTGGTCATGATTCGATATGTAATATTGCTTCTGTGCGGCATGCGTCGGATGAAAATCATAACCCCCCGACTCAAAGCGCAACACGATCTGCTCTTTTGAACCCAGTTCGCCACGCTCCACCATTTTTTGCAGGTCGTACAGCATGCGCTTCATCGAACCGGCAACATCACGGCCCGTATTAGGAACGATATTCCAATCTGTTGCATAAAAAACCTTAGCCGACAAGGAATGCCCCAGACAAAAGAATAAAACTGAAGCGAAAATCAATTGAATACAATGTCTCATAGTCTTTACACATTTAAAAGATGATTATTTTGAGTTAACAACAAACGAATAGGTGCCGGAACAATTTCCTTCTGTCAGCCCAGAGTTCACCATATTGATCTGGCCACTGACACCCTCTACCGGATCTTCGTAGGTTCCTCCGTTATTCACCGTAGTGCCCTGGCCGGAATACTGATAATTTGCCGTAAACTTCACCGTGTAGTTCCCGACCGGAGCATCTTCAGGCAGACGGAACCCAATCACCGGGTCTGCAGGCTCATTGTCGTAAACGACCTTGACCGTTTTATTAAGCATCACCGTACTCATACACTGGATATTCCACGTATACGTGGCCCGATAGATCAAATGCCCCTTTCGGGCCTGAACAGCAGTTATGGTCAGTGAATCACCGACAACAGGTTCCGACGGATCTATACGAAAGCCCTGAAAGGTCGGGACATAAGAACTGTAATCTTCGTCATCGCAGGATACGAAGATCACAAAAGCAAACAAGAACAAAAGCGGCGTACAACACCGAAAGATTTTTTTCATGACAATCATTGTTATGGGTAAATACTCTATTTTATTTTCTTCAACTCCGTATATAAACGCTGTACCGGCAATCCCATCACATTAAAATAGGAACCGCTCAAGGATTCAACCCCGATAAAACCGATCCATTCCTGCACACCGTATGCTCCGGCCTTGTCCAGCGGACGGTAACGCGACACGTAATAAGCTATCTCCTCTTCAGTGAGCTCCGCGAAAGTCACCTCGCTCACCGTCGAAAAACTGTTCTGAAAGTCCTGCGTCCGGATCGTTACGCCTGTAATCACCTGGTGCGTTTTACCGGAAAGCATCCGCAACATGGCACAGGCCTCATCCTCGTCGGCCGGTTTTCCCAGCACCGCTCCGTCCAGCCACACGATTGTATCGGCCGTAATGATCAGTTCGCCGGGCTGCATCGTCGACCGATAAGCCTCGGCCTTCTTTTGCGAAATATAGACAGGTATCTCGGATCCGCTCAAACCTTCAGGAAAAGATTCGTCGATATCCGGAATCACCTTCACTTCATAGTCAATCCCCAGCCCGGAAAGCAATTCCCGCCGACGTGGGGAATTACTGGCTAATATAATATGATATTTTGCTAAATTATCCAACATATAGAAATCTTTCTTATCCAAAAAATATTCCCGACACAACAACTCACCAGCCGAATGCTTCCTGATCCTGCATCCATTTGTTCTGGGCTTTCAATACCTGCTCCACCACATCGCGCACACAGCCCTCGCCTCCTCGCAAATGGGAAATATAACGGGCCACACTGCGAATCTCGGGAGCGGCATCCTGCGGACAGCAAGGACAGCCACAGCGTTGCATCACCTCATAGTCGGGTATGTCATCGCCCATATAAAGCACTTCCTCATCCCGCAACTGATACTTCTGCAAAAACTGCTCATAGGTTTGCATCTTTACGGAACACCCCAAATGCACCTCTGTCAGTCCCAGTCCTTCATAACGACGTCGGACAGCCTCCGTGGTTCCTCCGGTGATAATGGCCACGTGCAGGCCTTTTTTCACAGCCAGTTGCAAGGCATATCCATCCTTAATGTTGACCGTCCGTAGAGGAACACCGGCCGAATCCGTCGGCACCGTTTCGCGACTGAGCACTCCGTCCACATCAAAGGCCAGCGCTCTGATCCGTGTCAAATCATAATCTATCATGGCTTTTCGTTTTTTTAATTTATTCCTTGTGCGGAGCCTTCGTGGCCAGAGCATGAATGCTCCGGCTCATCCGGTCGTACACGTCCAGCGCTTCCGGCCATTCTGCCAGCAAAGCCTTCTGGCGCGCCAGAACATTCTCATCGTAGCGCACCGCCGGACCTGTCTGTGCCGCACGCGGTTCAAGAGCATGAACCTTAGCCGCAGTCTCGTCGATCAGCGGCAAGAGCACATCGAAGGACAAACCGCTGCGTTCCACCATTTCGGCCGCCAGAGCATAACAATGGTTGGCAAAATTGCAGGCAAAAACGGCCGACAGATGCAGATAGCGACGCTCTTCCGACGCCAGACGATACACCCGCCCACTGACACTTCGGGCCAGTTCCTCCAGCAACCGGCAGTCGGCCTCTTCGAGTGCTTCGACAAAAACCGGAATCTGCGCGAAATCAACCGGCCGCTGCTTGGAAAACGTCTGCATCGGATAAAAGACACCACCGCGCGCGACACCCACTCGCCGAAACAAGTCAACAGGCATGCTTCCGGCCGTATGGACAAACAGGGCGCCTTCACGCCCGACAGCCACCTCACGCACCAGCGACTCCAATACGGCATCGCGCACCGAAAACAGATAAACGTCTGCATCCGGAACGACCTCCTCCGTACGCACGGTAAACGGTACCTGCAGCCGAACAGCCAGCTCAGATGCCGATTCCTCGCTACGGCTATATACCTGGACAAGTTCATGACCGGCTCGCTGCAATGCCGGTCCTAAATGCGAAGCCACATTTCCGGCTCCCAATAAAACAATCCGCATCTGCCTATTCTTGATCTGCCTGAGACCAGGCGTTGATATGTACTTTTTCCCATTGGAGATTATCCTCATTAAAAGGCTTGCGTTCCATACCTTTATGCCCCACGGCGACAATCGACAGCACGCGCAACTGCTCCGGAATACCTAATACGGACCGAACCACTTCTTCTGCCGGCTTCCCATCGGCTGTGGAACGGTTGCGCACCTGTACCCAGCAAGCACCCAGACCAAGATCTTCGGCCTGCAGCAACAAATAGGTTGTTGCTACCGAAGCATCCTCTATCCAGACATCACTGACCGTCGGATCGCCTAAAACAACAACAGCTAAAGGTGCTCCGGCTACGAGTTCGGCTCCCTTGTCCTTGCACTGCGAAAGTCGGGTCAAAGTCTCTTTGTGGTCAACCACAACAAACTGCCAGGCACGTGTGCCTTTCGACGAAGGTGCCATCAAAGCAGCACGCAGCAGAGCAACCACCTCGTCCTGACTCAACTCCTGCTCCGTAAACTTACGCATACTGCGACGCCGGAGAATCAAATCGCTGAAACTATCCATACATTTTTGTTATTCTGTTCATTCATATCTTCATATTTGCAAATTTAGATAAAAAATGTGGGAATCAGCATAAAAGGACCGGACAAAATCGAGATGGCCAACTGAGTTTGACGAGATGACCAACTCGAGTGAACGAAATGACCAACTGAATTTGATGAGATGGCCAACTCGTTTTAACGGTTTTTCTCGGATTTTTCGAAATAGGAAAGAATGCCAGGAAAAAGGATTCAGGCCAAGACCGGCTCATATGATAAAAACGCCGGATGGAATCATTGGAAAGCAAAAAATATATTTTTATTTCTCCAAAATAAAATTAAATCAAAAATATCGCGGTTCATATATAAAAAAGGATTTATTTTACGTTCTTAAAAACAGTACCTACTCAATAAACACAGACAACGTGAACAGAAAATACTTTATCTTTAATTTATTACTACTCATCATCAGCTGTTTCCACACGGAAGGACTCTATGCGGAAACAGGTGCATCGGCACCTGCCGCCAGCTTCAACCAGACTTCCCTACCGCAAGAGACTGCTTCCCGGGATGATTCAAAAGTCACGCTCTCCGGAAGAGTGGTCGACAACGAACAGAATCCGGTTATTTTCGCTTCGGTCAAAGTGGAAGGCCAGATGGCAGGAGCCTCAACAGATCTGGACGGCAAATATTCGTTTACGTTCACCTCGGCCGACACGATCGTGATTACCTACTCGCTCATCGGTTATCAGAAACGGACCAAAAAACTGATCCGCCCACAAGGAAAGCTGACACTGAACATCGTGATGCAACCGCTGAGTCTGAATTTGGGCGAAATCACGGTTAAGGAAACCCGACGACAACTAAACACGACAGAACACATTAACGTGGAAAACCTGAAACGGCTACCCTCGACCAGCGGAAATGCCGTCGAAGAACTGATTGCCACCCAGGCCGGAGTCAGCACCCACAATGAATTGAGTTCTCAATACAACGTCCGCGGCGGAAGCTTTGACGAGAACAGTGTCTACATCAATGGTGTGGAGGTCTACCGCCCGCTGCTCATCAGTTCGGGCCAGCAGGAAGGATTAAGCATCATCAACAGCGACATGGTGGAAAGCATCCAGTTCTCGGCCGGAGGATTCGAAGCCCAGTATGGCGACAAGATGTCGTCCGTACTCGACATCCGCTACAAGACTCCCGAACGGAACGAAGCCAAGGCCAGTATGAGCCTGCTCGGCGGCAGTGTCTATGCGGGCATTGCGGGTAAAAAAATCAAGATGACGCACGGCATCCGCTACAAAACCAACCAATACCTGCTCGGGTCTCTGGAAACCAAGGGAGAATACAATCCAAGCTTCCTGGACTATCAGACGTACATCCAGTGGGCTCCGAACCGGAAATGGACATTCGACGTCATCGGGAACATTTCCCAAAACAAATATGAGTTTATCCCGACGAACCGGAACACCAATTTCGGTACGATGTACGACGTGAAGTCGTTCAAGGTTTATTTCGACGGTCAGGAGAAGGACCTGTTCCGGACGTTTTTCGGAACATTCAGTCTGAACTATCATTTCAACGAACGGACAAAACTCTCCCTGCTCGGGTCGGCTTACTACACTCAGGAACGCGAAACCTATGACATTCAAGGCCAGTATTGGCTCAGCGAAACCAATACCAGTGAACAATTAGGCGTTGGCACTTATCTGGAACATGCCCGTAATTATCTGAACGCAAACATGAAGAGCCTGAAACTACTCTTCAGCCAACGCCGGAAGAGCCACCAGCTGATGGCCGGAATCACCTGGAAAAACGAATACATCCGCGAAAAATCCAACGAATGGGAAATGCGGGATTCTTCGGGTTACTCCATTCCGCACAAACCCGACCGGCTGCAACTCATTTACAGCCTGCGGTCGCCCGAACTGACGATGCAGAGCAACCGCATGGAGATGTTCGCCCAGGACACCTGGCGCTGGGAAAATGACTTAGGCGTGTTTTCAACCAATTATGGAGCTCGCCTGAGCTACTGGGACTGGAATCGGGAATGGCTGTTCAGCCCGCGCGTATCCATCGGATTTATTCCTAAAGCCAACGAAAACTTCACTTTCCGCCTGGCAACCGGTCTTTACTATCAGGCGCCTTTTTATAAGGAATTACGCGACACGACAACCGTCAACGGCACCACAACCGTGTCGCTGAACAAAAACATCAAGTCGCAACGGTCCGTTCATTTCGTTCTCGGAGGCGACTACAAGTTCAAACTGATGGACCGTCCGTTCAAATTCACCACGGAAGTTTACTATAAAGCCTTGAGCAATCTCAATCCGTACAATGTGGACAATGTGCGCATCGTCTATTACGGACAGAATATCGGCAAGGGCTATACAACCGGCATCGACCTGAAGCTTTTCGGAGAATTCGTCGAAGGCACCGACTCCTGGATCAGCCTAAGCCTGATGAAAGCCCAACAGACCATTAACGGGAAAACTATGCCACAACCCACGGACCAGCGCTACAACCTCAATTTCTTTTTCACCGATTTCTTTCCGGGAACCACACGCTGGCAAATGAACCTGAAAGCCTCGATTGCCGGCGGGCTGCCCTTTGGTCCGCCCCACACCGGACTGGAAAACCAGGTGTTCCGTGCCCCCACCTACAAACGTGTAGACATCGGCATGAGCTATCGGCTGTTCAACAACGAAGACAGGCACAAACAAAGTGGGTTCGGCCGCAATATCAGAAACGTATGGCTTGGTATCGACGGCTTCAATATATTAGGAATCAATAACGTAAGTTCCTATTATTGGGTAACCGACGTGACGAATCAACAATATGCCGTACCCAATTATCTGACGGGCCGCCAAATCAACGGCCGCATACTGATTGAATTGTAAGCCATACCGTTATAATAGTTTAAAATATTTCCGGTTTCGGGGAAAATAATCTATATTTGTCTTTGGAACAAAAACTAATTAAAACCATAATCGACATGAAAATCTCACATATTGAACATTTGGGCATTGCCGTAGAAAGCATCGAGAAAGCCCTTCCTTATTTTGAAAACGTTTTGGGCTTGAAATGCTATGCCGTAGAAGAAGTAGCCGATCAGAAAGTAAAGACAGCCTTCCTGAAAGTGGGCGAAGTCAAACTGGAACTGCTCGAGCCGACGAGTCCGGACAGCCCTGTGGCCAAATATTTGGCTAATGGCGGAAAAGGCATCCATCACGTGGCTTTTGCAGTTGAGGACGGCGTTGCCGAAGCCCTGGCAGAATGCGAAGGCAAGGAAATCCGCTTGATCGACAAGGCTCCGCGTAAAGGAGCTGAAGGACTTCAAATCGCATTTCTCCATCCCAAATCCACCTGCGGTATTCTGACCGAACTTTGCGAACATTAAACACGCTACATGCCACAGCTGACTTCATCGGCTGTCTGACAAATATCGAGGCAGACCTGATACTTTGAAAAGTAAAAGGGCTGCCTTCTTTTCAAATAACGACACACTAAAAAAATCATGAGTAAACAAACCGAAAAAATAAAGGAATTAGTAGACCTGCGCGTCAAGGCCCGCCTTGGAGGTGGCGAAAAGGCAATAGCCAAACAACACGAGCGGGGCAAGTATACCGCCCGCGAACGCATCGACATGCTGCTGGATGAAGGCAGTTTTGAAGAAATGGACATGTTCAAGCTTCATCGCTGTACCAATTTTGGCATGGAAAAGAAACAATTTCTGGGCGACGGCGTCGTAACAGGAAGCGGAACAATCAACGGACGCTTGGTCTACGTATTCGCTCAGGACTTCACAGTCAACGGAGGTTCTCTCTCGGAAACAATGGCGCAAAAAATCTGCAAAGTCATGGATATGGCCATGAAAATGGGTGCCCCCTGCATCGGCATCAACGACTCTGGCGGTGCCCGTATCCAGGAAGGCATCAATGCTTTGGGCGGTTATGCGGAAATTTTCCAGCGCAACATCCTGGCGTCTGGCGTCATTCCCCAAATCTCCGGTATTTTCGGTCCATGCGCAGGCGGAGCTGTTTACTCACCGGCCCTGACCGACTTCACCTTGATGACCGAAGGCACATCATACATGTTCCTGACCGGTCCGAAAGTAGTCAAGACCGTAACAGGAGAAGATGTTTCCCAGGAAGACCTGGGCGGTGCCAGCGTACACTCGACCAAATCCGGCGTCACCCATTTCACGGCACCGACCGAAGAAGAAGGTATCGCCATCATCAAACAACTGCTGAGCTACATACCACAGAACAACATGGAGGAAACACCCCGTGTGGCCTGCAACGATCCGATAGACCGTATGGAGGATTCCCTGAACGAAATCATTCCGGACAATCCGAACAAGGCTTACGACATGTATGAAGTGATCGGCGCCATTGTCGACAACGGAGAATTCTTCGAAATTCAGAAAGACTATGCCCGGAATATCATCATCGGCTTTGCCCGTTTCAACGGACAGAGCGTGGGTATCGTAGCCAACCAGCCTAATTGTTATGCCGGCGTACTCGACTGCAATGCCAGCCGCAAGGGAGCTCGTTTCGTACGTTTCTGCGATTCGTTCAACATTCCGATCGTAACCTTGGTTGATGTCCCGGGATTCCTGCCAGGCACCGGTCAGGAATACAATGCCGTAATCCTGCATGGTGCCAAATTACTCTACGCTTACGGAGAAGCAACGGTGCCTAAAGTGACCGTCACACTGCGCAAAAGCTACGGAGGCTCTCATATTGTGATGAGTTGCAAACAGCTGCGCGGCGACCTGAACTACGCATGGCCTTCTGCCGAAATAGCTGTTATGGGTGCGTCCGGTGCTGTGGCCGTATTGTATGCAAAAGACGCCAAGAGTGCAGAAGATCCTCAGGCATTCCTGAAAGAAAAGGAAGAAGAATATGACAAGCTGTTCACCAACCCGTATCAGGCAGCAAAGTATGGCTACATCGACGACGTGATCGAACCTCGGAACACCCGATTCCGGATTATTCGGGCACTGGCTCAGCTAAAGACCAAGTCCTTGGTAAATCCTGCAAAAAAGCACGGCAACATCCCGCTATAAATCAAACATCAGATTCACACATCACATCCACTATGCAACAGAAAATCAACGGAGAAATAATTGCCGCTATCACCATGGCACTCCACGAATATCTCGGTTATACGACGCACGATCAGGAAAGCTGTAAGCTGACCATGGAAAGTGAACAAACCGTATGGAATTCCAAACTCAGGATACAAAGAGAACTACCGATCCGTAAATTCTAAAACATATCTACATGAAAGAATACAAATACAACATCAACGGAAATGACTATACGGTGCGTGTCGAAGGAATTGAAGACTGCGTCGCAACTGTATATGTAAATGGCGAAAGTTATACCGTCAAATTGCCCGAACCTGAAAAACCGGCGCCCCGGCCCAACATTACCCCGGTAGCAGCCCCACAAAGCAACTCTCCTAAAAAATATAGTGTTCAGGCTCCGCTGCCAGGCGTTATTCTGGACGTTGTCGTCAAACCTGGAGATGAAGTTAAGCGCGGACAAACGGTAGCCATTCTCGATGCCATGAAAATGGAAAACAACATCGTGAGCGAAAAAGCCGGTATCGTAGCCCAGATATGTGTCCAACCGGGCGAATCCGTTCTCGAAGGTACCGACTTAGTCATTTTTGAATAAATAAAAATGCGTCAAAAAAGGAATCCGCGTTTCTCTTCGTTGAAGAAACGCGGATTCTTTTTTTCTAAATATCAAAAAATCTCACTTCACCGTGTTGGTTTCAGGATCCGGAAATACGACCGTAGGCTGAAAAGTCTTGGCTTCTTCAAAATCCATCAAAGCATATGAAATGATAATACAGATGTCACCCACCTGAACGCGACGTGCAGCCGCTCCGTTCAGGCAAACACATCCGGAGCCCCTTTCCCCTTTAATGATATAGGTTTCAAAACGCTCTCCGTTATTGTTGTTGACAATCTGGACTTTTTCTCCTGCAATCATGTTTGCTGCATCCAACAGATCCTCATCAATAGTGATGCTGCCCATATAATTCAGGTTTGCTTCTGTCACCCGCACACAGTGTAATTTTGATTTTAAAACTTGTATCATCATGACGATTAACCTTTATATTTGATATGATCGATCAAACGAATCGGAGCCGCACCGCAAAAAACAGTGATACAGCCCACAATATAATCAGAATCGGCCCATGAGACAACATCCTGCAACGTATTTCCGTCGACGATGGAAAAATACTGCACTTCGAGTCCGACAACAGAATTAATGGAGTCGATTACGTATTTGCGGGTATCCTTCAAACTATGACTGGCCGCAAACTGTTTGCTCTGGCTCAGTACCTTATAAATTTGTGCAGCCGTTTTCCGCTCTTCCTCACTCAACAAAGTATTCCGACTGCTCATAGCCAATCCGCTTTCTTCACGAATCACCGGACATGGCACTATTTCTACCGAAAAACCCAGATCCTTGACCATGGCCTTAATCACGGCAATCTGCTGAAAGTCTTTCTCTCCGAAATAGGCACGATCGGGCTGCACAGCCTCGAAAAGCTTGCTGACAATCTGACAAACTCCGTTAAAATGTCCCGGACGATAAGCTCCCTCCATAACCGTATCCACTGGAGGATAATGAAACTCACGCTTGTCTTCCACAGGATACATTTCCTCCACGGACGGTGCAAACACCAGGTCTGCCCCTACCTGTTCCATCAAGGCGCAATCTGCCTCGAGTGTTCTGGGATAATTCTTCAAATCTGTCTTATCGTTGAATTGTGTCGGATTCAAAAAGACACTGACAACCGTAAATCCGTTTTCCTTCACGGAACGTTCCACCAGCGAAGCATGCCCCTGATGCAATGCTCCCATAGTCGGAACAAAACCAATCTTCTTACCTTCCTTGCGCACAACGTCCAGTTCCGAACGCAACGCATCAATCGTTTGTACTAACTTCATTATATGTCGTTTTACATCAATTGTTTTCAAAAACCGTGCAAAATAACATATAAAATACCACATAGAGAAAAAAAACAGAAAATAAAAACCAAATAAATGTAAAACTAAGTCCGCAAACCAACAATTTTTAGGCTTTTGGGGATATTTTTACTACCTTTGCATAAGAAACTGATAGGAATAACATGAAGGCAAAGAAAATTTTATTTGTAACTCAGGAAATCACACCATACGTGCCTGAAACCGAACTGTCTTTAGCGGGTAGAAAATTACCCCAGGCCATTCAGGAAAAAGGCAAGGAAATCAGAACTTTCATGCCCAAATGGGGGAATATCAACGAACGAAGAAATCAATTGCACGAAGTCATCCGGCTTTCCGGCATGAATCTGATCATTGACGATACAGATCATCCGCTAATCATCAAGGTGGCATCCATACAGGCTGCTCGCATGCAGGTCTATTTCATAGACAATGATGACTATTTTACCAACCGGCTGATGAAATCAGATGAAAATGGAGTTGAATACAGCGACAACGGAGAACGCGCTATATTCTATGCCCGAGGCGTTTTGGAAACAGTAAAAAAACTGAGATGGGTTCCGGATGTGATTCACTGTCAGGGATGGATGTCTGCATTAGTCCCGCTTTATGTGAAAACGGCATATCGCGAAGAGCCTTCTTTCCGTGATGCCAAAGTAATTTATGCCCTCCACCACGATGAATTAACCCAAAATATGGGGGAACATTTTGGCAACTGCATCTCCTATAAGGATGTAGACCAATCTGTATTAAAGGATTTCAGCCCGGAATGTACTTTCGAGGAATTAAACAAATTAGCAACCAAATATTCTGACGGGCTCATTCTGGCAAGTCCTGAGACCAATCCGGCCATTTCAGACTATGCCCGGAGCTGCAACATTCCAATATTGGAATATGTTGGAGAAAACTATGCCGATGCATATGCTGACTTCTACGATAAAATCTGGACTGAGGGAAAAGCCGAAGAAGACGAATAAAAGCAATACAACAAATGGTGGTTATTCAAGCCATTCAAAAGACATTTGAGAAATGAAAAAATTTCCTTTATGGTTAGCAACCATACTTTTGTCCGTAGCAGCATGCGATGACAACACAGGCACATTAGGCATAACAAATGACAACGATCAGATTTCTGTTTCCTACAATACCTTTGAGTTAAAATCGACGACAATCCTTGCCGACTCCATCATTTCCAATTCAAGTACCAGTTGTTTTGGACAAGTGACCGATCCGGAAACAGGCACAAAAATCAAAGCTGATTTTCTGGCTCAGTTCCATGTTATGGAAAACTATAAATTGCCTGCCTATGATTCCATCGTATCGAAAGACAGCGAGGGAAAAGTACTGGCCGATTCCATTGAAATCAAATTCTATTTCCAGAAATACTATGGTGATCCTGAGAATGTTCTGAAAATGAATGTTTACGAGCTGGATCGGCAGAACATTATTAAGGAAGATACCGTCTATTACACCAATACCGACTTAAGACAATTTGTAAAAGACCTCAGTACCCCCATAGCTATCAAAACCTTTTCCCCAATTGACCGAACAGTCGATGACGGCACACTTAGTGGAAGTACCTATTATAATAATGTACGGATTAAACTGCCCGCAGCATGCGGTTCCTATATTCTGAATCAATATTATGAGCATCCGGAGTACTTTAAGGATTCTTATTCATTCATCCGGAATGTTTGCCCGGGCTATTACTTCAGTCTGGTTCAAGGAGACGGAACGATGCTCTATTTCAATGTAGGCACACTCGACATTTACTTCTCATATACCCAGAATGATTCCGTATATGCCGGTATGACCCGTTTTGCAGCAACTCAGGAAGTCATCCAAAGCACACATATTGAAAACAGCGGTACTCAAAAACTGCTGGCAAGAGCTGTACAGTCCGACTCCACTTATATCAAAACACCTGCTGGACTTTATACAGAACTGGAACTTCCTGTTGATGAAATTTACAAAGATCATACCAATGACAGTGTCAACAACGTGAAAATTGCACTGACGCGATACAATCAGTTCAGTAATGCTGCTTATCCTTTGGGGATACCACAAACCCTGCTTCTGGTTCGTAAAAAAGACATGTATTCCTTCTTTGAAAACAAAGAGAACGCCAACAGCATTACGTCTTACGCCACGAGTTTCAACATGAACCAATACACGTTCTCCAATATTGCCCGGCTCATATCCTATTGCCGGACGGAAAAAAGAAACGGAGCCAACGAAGAAGGTATCAGTGAAGCGGAATGGGAAGCCAAAAATCCGGACTGGAACAAAGTCGTGCTCATTCCTGTTGAGGTGACAACAGACCAATACGGCTACGCAAATACAACCTCAATAGACCTCGAATTAAATAGCGTTTGCCTTGTCGGTGAAAAGACACCCATCAACTTGTATGTAACCTACAGCAAATTTAAAAAATAAGGGTCCCGCATACAGGCCAACAACAGAAGGAGCAGATAACTCCGAAACGATACAACCGAGTCATCTGGTAGATTACCCAAAAAGATCGGTTTCAAACAGATAAGCGCCTTATCCAACTCCATCACGGGGTGACGATAAGGCCTTTTTGGTAAAAGCAGAGCGTCAAAATTCAGAATATTATTTTCAGGATTTTATTACAGTCTGGCCCATTGTCCTGAAAATAGCCCAAAATAGGTATTGCAGAAATCAGATAAGCCCCTTACCTTTGTCTGCAACATAACCCCCAAAAAGAAACAAGATGGAAAACAACTCCGTACTGACAGCGTTTACCCTGACTCTGATTGCCGGATTGGCAACAGGTATCGGCAGCCTTATTGCCTTGATCGCCAAACGGACCAATACCCGTTTCTTATCTGCAGCACTCGGTCTGTCAGCCGGCGTAATGATCTACATTTCGTTTATGGAACTCATGCCGGAAGCAGTAAGTCAGTTCAACCAACTCTTTTCGAAAAAAACAGCACAACTGCTCATGCTTGGCGCATTCTTTTCCGGAATAGCCCTGATTGCCATCATCGACCGCCTGGTGCCTGATGATGAAAACCCACACGAAGTGCACTTAGAGAAAGAAACAGCCGGTCCGCATCGTTTGCAACGAACCGGCATCCTTATGGCATTAGCTATCGGAATTCATAATTTTCCCGAGGGATTGGCAACTTTTGCCACTGCGCTGACTGACCCAGAACTGGCCCTGCCGATTATGTTTGCCATTGCCATACACAATATTCCGGAAGGAATAGCCGTATCTGTCCCCGTTTATCATGCGTCGGGAAGTCGTCGGAAGGCATTCTGGTATTCGGCACTTTCCGGATTTGCCGAACCCGTTGGTGCCTTATGCGGTTATCTTTTTCTACGCCCATTCTGGACAGCCGAGGTCAATGCTTTCCTTCTGGCGTTTGTATCAGGCATCATGATCTATATCTCCTTCGACGAACTGCTCCCCGGTACAGAAAAGTTCGGGCATCACCACTGGGGCGTTTTCGGTGTCATCCTCGGTATGGCAATTATGGCCGTCAGCCTGCTCCTGCTCTAAGCGAGAATACGAACTAATCCATAGCCTCACCTTCGTCGTCTGAAGCCGTTTCAGCAATTTTTCGAACAAGCACCTTGTCGATACGGGCTCCGTCCATATCCACTACTTCGAAGGAAAACATCTTCCAAGTCAACTGTTCGCCGCTTTTGGGGATAAAGCCAAGCTGATTGATGATTAGTCCCGCAAGTGTCGTATAATCACCACTTTCATAAAGCTCTTCCAATTCAAAGTAAGCCAAGAAATCGTAAAGCGGACAACGGCCGTCAACCAGCCAGCCATCACCGTCCTTACGGGGCAGAATGCTGGGTTCATTCTCACGTTCGTCATGAACCATTCCAATCAGGCCCTGGAGAATATCCTTCAGGGTAATGATGCCGATACATGCACCAAACTCATCGCAGATCAAGCCTCGACTCACGTTCTGAGCTTTCATTTGCTCGAGAACCGTATAAACATGAGTATTTTCATAAAAATAAGTGGCCGGACGTATCAGCGTATTAATGTTAAAATCCGGCTGATCCAACGACAGCACCAGATCTTTCAGCGTAATGATGCCCTTCACATGATCCAGATCGCCTTCAGCAATCGGATAGACTTCATACAAATCTTTTTTCAAGACCGCTCGCACCTGCTGTACATCCATCGACGCATCCAGCCAGACGATTTCGCTTTTATGCGTCATAATTGAATCTACGCTCAAATCGCCCAATAGGAAAACACGCTCCACGATGTCCTGTTCAACCGGTTGCACCTCGCCTCCTTCGGTTCCTTCCTGGATTATGGACTTAATCTCTTCTTCAGTAACCTTAGTCTCGCCCGACTTGATTCCCAGCACGCCAAACATCAACGATGTGCTTTTAGACAACAACCAGACAAACGGGGAAGCAATCACCGACAGATAATACATGGGCTGGGCCACAATCTTGGCAGCCTTTTCTGCTACACTCAAACCAATTCTCTTGGGAACAAGTTCGCCGAAAATCAAAGTCAGATAAGTCACGATGACAACAATCAGGGTCTGCCCGATCGCAAAAGCATAATGGCTTCCTATCCCCAGCGAAGTCAGCCATTCCCCAAACAGAACGGCAATTGTGTTGCCGGAATAAATACCCGTAAGAATTCCAATCAAGGTAATACCGATCTGAACCGTCGAAAGGAAACGATCCGGCTCGTTGGCTAACTTTAAAGCTGTTTTAGCTGCTCTGTTTCCTTTCTTAGCATCTGTCTGCAAACTGGATTTACGTGCTGAAATCAAAGCTATCTCTGACATGGCAAATACACCGTTCAGCAGAATCAATCCTATAATAATCAATAATTCACTCATAAAAACTGATCTATTCTCTACTCTTTTCCAATAATACTACTTTCCAATAATAAACGTTATAGGCTGTATTCCCCGTTCTCAGACAGAGAATACGTGCCATTATGATGGTCAGACAACTATCTGGACCCTTTCAGAAACAGACGGGCCAGTTCGCCAATCCACAAAACCAAGGACGTAACCGCAAAAATCGTCAGCCAGTCCGTCCAAGGCAAGGGGACAACCTGAAACATGCTTCCACCAAAGGTGACGATCAGATACTGCCCGACTAAAATACACAAGGAAACCCAAAGGAAACTCTGACAATGTTTCAAATCGGCAAAGGCAGAACGACCTGTCAGAAAAGCTTTCGCGTTGAACATGTTCCAGAACTGCAAGAACACAAAGAACGTGAAGAAGCAGGACAAGTCATGCGCACTCAGCCCATCTTCAGCATGATAATAAAACAATAAAGCCATCAGAACAACGACAAATGCGATGCCTATGCCGAAGATTCGCCACGTCATCGGCCGCGTAATGATGAAATCACCATGCTCACCGCTCTTGCGGGGTTTTTCCTTCATGACCTGCTCACTCGGAGGTAAAGAAGCAAGAGCTCCCGCAGCAAAGGTGTCCATAATCAGATTTACCCACAGCATTTGGGTAATGGTCAGCGGTGACGCCGTCCCGACAAGCGAACCCAACAAGACGATCAGACAAGCTGCAACGTTTATCGTCAGCTGGAAAAGCAGAAAGCGCTGTATGTTCCGATACAACGAACGTCCCCACATGACTGCCCGCGTAATACTGCTGAAAGAATTGTCCAAAATCGTAATGTCGCTGGCTTCCTTGGCCACGGAAGTACCGTCACCCATGGACAACCCCACCTGAGCAGCCTTGAGGGCAGGAGCATCGTTCGTTCCGTCGCCCGTCACGGCCACAACAGCCCCCTTCTGTTGCAACAGACGGACCAGTCGCTGCTTGTCCGTAGGCCGTGCACGGCACATGATTTTCAGGTCAAGCACCCGTTCCAATGCTTCTTCGTCGGTCAACGCTTCAAATCCAGGTCCGGTTATCCAGTTCCGGTCTGTATCATTTTCCGTCCATGTTCCGATCTGGCGTCCGATCTCCTTCGCCGTTCCGGGCGTGTCTCCCGTAACAATTTTCACGTCGATGCCCGCATCCCGACAGCTCTGAACGGCAGCAGGTACATCGGCCCTTACGGGATCCGAAATGGCTACGATTCCCAGATAAGTCAAGTTTATGTCTTTCTTCAGTCGTCCATCGGCATAAGGTGCCACATCGTCGCCATCCTCCAGAATGTGGCAGGCAAATCCCAAGGTACGCATGGCCTGATTCTGATAAGCCAGCAACTGTGCTTCAATCTCAGACTTACATGCAGCCGCCGGTTTCATGGTCCCGTCCATGGCCACCTGCCTGCAGTTGGCCAGCACAATTTCCGGAGCTCCTTTCACATAAAGAACTTTCCGGCCTAATAATGGAGAATCGACCACTGTCGCCATATATTTCCGCTCCGTTGAAAAGGTCAGCTGACTAAGAACCGATGCCGATTCACGCATCTTGAGATAATCCTTCTGCTGCCCGTTCAACCAAAGCAGCAAGGCTGCTTCCGTAGGGTTTCCCAGAGTCTTTATCTTTCCGTCCTCCTGATCTAAGTTAGCCGTCGAATTCACAGCGATTCCTTCCATGATCAGCCGGCTCAGTTCATCGTCGGCCAATTTTTGTCCGGCTAAGTTATAAAAACGAGTTTCATAGACCTGCATCTGGTTTTGGGTGAGGGTTCCGGTCTTATCCGTACAAATCACCGTCGTGGCCCCCATCGTCTCACAGGCATGCATTTTCCGAACCAAATTATTTGTCTTCAGCATACGGTTCATGCTCAGAGCCAGGCTCAAGGTCACACTCATGGGTAATCCTTCGGGAACCGAAACCACGATCAAGGTCACTGCAATCATAAAATAATTCAATAGCTGAGACAGGATCTCCATCGTCGCCATTCCTTCGACGTGAAACAGCATCTTGATCGTCAGCACACCAAAGGTGATTCCGGCAATGGCATAGCCAGCCTTGCTGATCACACCCGCCAATCCTTTCAATTGAATCTGGAGTGGTGTGTCAATATTGTTGTCGATCTGGGAGCCTTCGTAGACCTTTCCATAACCGGTTGCATCTCCGACTTGCTCCACGCGCATGACGCCATGCCCGTCTACAACCGTCGTACCACGCATCACGACATTCGACGGGTATGTTGCTTCCGGATCGAAGTCCGCTTCAACCGTAGTTTTTCCGATCATCGGCTCGCCGGTCAATGTCGACTCGTTCACCTGAAGAGAAACAGCTTCAAGCAAGACACCGTCGGCCGGTATCTCTTCGCCCGTGTTCAAGAGCACAATGTCTCCCACAACGATCTCACGCCGGGTCACCTGATGAATTTTACCGTCACGAATCACGGTGACGGCAATATCATCGTTTACCGTATTCAATACGTCAAAAGCCCGATTGGCCTTGACTTCAAAAATAAAGCCCGTCGTACTGGCCAGTATGATCGCAAAGAAAATCCCCAAAGGCTCCAGAAAGGCACTGAAACCGGCGGCATCAGGCCCCCAGCAATGTACACCGGCAATGACCATGGACAAGAGCCATGCCAGCAATAAAATGCGAATGATCGGATCTTCAAATTTCTCTAAGTATTGTTTCCACAACGGCACCTTGGCAGGTGGCGTCAATATATTCTCTCCATGTTTTCGCCGGCTCTCATCGACTTCGGCAGCAGTCAATCCTTGATAATTTTGTTTTGCAGTCATATAAATTTTAAGAAATTATTTCTCCATCAAGATTTTTGAATCGGGAAGATAGCAATAAGACTGCTATATATAAATAGGTGAAGTTGCCTTTTAATGTCTTTTCACGAAAAAGAATCTAAGGAAAATACCGGATGTTACATTCCTGTTACAATGCCGGCCACAAAAAAAACGGTCTTTTTCTCCGTGAATAAAGAAAAAGACCGTCTAATAAATTCTAAAATATCTTACTTGTCACCAAAGTAACGGTTATACAAGCCCTGGAATCCACGTCCGTGGCGTGCCTCATCCTTAGCCATTTCGTGAACAGTGTCGTGAATAGCATCCAGATTCTGAGCCTTGGCCATCTTTGCGATTTCCATCTTGCCGGAACAAGCACCGCTCTCTGCTTCCATTCTCTTCTTCAGGTTGGTCTTGGTGTCCCATACCATGTCGCCCAGCAATTCGCAGAAACGTGAAGCATGGTCAGCCTCCTCGTAAGCATAACGCTTGAATGCCTCTGCAATTTCAGGATATCCCTCACGATCAGCCTGACGGCTCATAGCCAGATACATACCAACTTCAGTGCATTCACCTTCAAAGTTTGCAATCAGACCTTTCTTGATTTCAGGATCAACATCCTTTGCAATGCCGATCACATGCTCTGTAACAAAGGAAAGTTCTGTTTCAACCAGTTCCTTAAACTTGCTCGCAGGAGCTTTACACTGTGGGCACTGTGCCGGAGCTTCATCACCTTCATGAACATAACCGCATACGGTACAAACAAATTTCTTAGCCATTTTCTTAAAATTTAATTTAGTTATTAGTCTTCTTTGTCGCTACGGACAGCCTGTCGCAGCCTTAACGACTTGTTCTTATAAATATCAGTTCTCCTTATTATTCATGCAATCCTGACAAGTTCCCTTGAAATAAACGTGGGCCTCATCAATTTCAAAACCTTCTGCATCAGCCGGCCGGATTCCCTGCAACAAGGCCGAGTCCATACGGACGTCGAAAAGCCGGCCACACTTTTTGCACATAAAATGCGCGTGCGGAGTGACATCACCATCAAAACAAACCTTACGTTCATCTATCGTAAGCATCTGGGCTGCACCGTGTTCTGAAAACAGGCGCAAGGTATTGTAAACCGTTGTCTTGGACAGAGTGGGAATCTCCTTGTGGAGAGCAACGTAAACTTCATCTACCGTCGGATGCGTATGATGCTTCAGAAGATAATCCATAATGGCGATACGCTGGACAGACGGGTGAATTCCATAATCCAGCAATGTGTTTAAAGCATTATTTGTCGTCATTGAGAATTATAAATATGTAATTGTTACAAGTACAAAAGTAGATTAAACTTTCGAGGAAAACAAATAATCATCATCTTTTTTTGAGCAAAAAGCCTATTTTTTACATTCGTTATATTATCTTTGTATTAAGAAAATAAGTACCTGAAGATATGAATTACGGTTTTGTAAAAGTAGCATCAGCTATTCCCAGTGTCCGGGTAGCCGACTGCAGATACAACATCCTTCAGATAGAAAGCCTGATTATCCAGGCAGAAGGAAAAGGAGTAGAGATCATTTGTTTTCCGGAATTGTGTGTCACGTCCTACACGTGCGGCGATCTGTTTGCCCAGCAGCTACTGCTTGACGAAGCTGAAATGGCCTTATACTCCCTGCTTGATTTCACCCGGTCGCTAAACATCATCTCCATCATCGGTATCCCGCTCCCCTACCGGGGAACACTGCTCAATTGTGCCGCCGTCGTCCAGAAAGGAAAAATTCTGGGATTAGTACCCAAAACCTTCCTGCCCAACTATAAGGAATTCTACGAGCAGCGCTGGTTTACTTCGGGCAAAAGTCTTCCCTCCGGATCCATAAAACTGTGCGGCCAGCAGATACCCGTAGGCACGAACATGCTCTTCCATACACCGACCTGTTGCTTCGGAGTGGAAATCTGTGAAGACGTATGGGCTCCGATACCTCCCAGCTCGGAGTTGTCCCTGAACGGTGCCGAAATTATTTTCAACCTGAGCGCCGACAACGAAGGCATCGGCAAGCACAACTATCTGAAATCCCTGATTGCCCAGCAAAGTGCCCGTTGTCTGGCCGGATATGTATTCTCCGGTTGCGGCTTTGGCGAGAGCACTCAGGACGTTGTCTTCGCAGGAAAAGCCATGATCTACGAGAACGGAACCCTGCTGGCTGAAAGCGAACGGTTTTCCATGAAAGAGCAGATGATCATCAACGAAATCGACGTGGAGCGCCTGCGTATGGAACGTCAGGTAAACACAACGTTCGCAGCCAACATGCAATATTGCGACCTGACTCAGACCAGACACGTGGATACCGACCTCACCGTACCGGCCGAACTGATTCTGACCCGCACCTTCGACCCGCATCCGTTCGTACCCAAAGGCAAAGAATTAGACGATCGCTGTGAAGAAATTTTTGCCATACAAACCGAAGGTTTAGCCAAGCGCATCGTACATACCCATGCCGAGACAGCCGTTGTCGGCATTTCCGGAGGACTGGATTCAACACTGGCCTTGCTGGTATGCGTGAAAACGTTCGACCGGCTGGGCATTTCGCGAAAAAACATTGTAGGCATCACCATGCCGGGATTCGGCACGACCGACCGCACATACACCAACGCCATGATGCTCATGAAATGTCTGGGGGTCACCATCCGCGAAATCAGCATCAAGACAGCTTGCCTGCAACATTTCAAGGACATAGGCGCCGACCCGACCGTGCATGATGTCGTTTATGAAAACAGTCAGGCCCGCGAACGCACTCAAATACTCATGGACGCAGCCAATCAGATGAACGGTATTGTCATCGGAACCGGAGACTTGTCGGAACTGGCATTGGGCTGGGCCACCTATAATGGAGACCACATGAGCATGTATGGCGTCAACGTATCCATCCCCAAAACATTAGTAAAACACTTGGTAGCATGGGTCGCCTGCAAACAAATCGACGACAGCGAAGGAAGAGCCACCTTGCTGGATATTGTCGAAACCCCGATCAGTCCGGAACTGATTCCTGCCGACGAAAAGGGAAACATCCGGCAGAAAACAGAAGACTTGGTAGGACCTTACGAACTGCACGACTTTTTCCTCTACTATACCCTGCGGTTCGGTTTCCGCCCTTCAAAAATATATTTATTGGCACAAAAGGCTTTCGAGGACACCTACGACGAAGCGACCATCAAAAAGTGGCTGACCACTTTCTTCCGCCGCTTCTTTGCCCAGCAATTCAAGCGGTCGTGCCTGCCAGACGGGCCCAAGGTGGGCAGTTGCTCGCTCAGTCCGCGCGGCGACTGGCGCATGCCCAGCGACGCCTCATCAGTTTCCTGGATGGAGGAATGCAACAATCTGCAATAAACCATGGGGGTGCCCAAACGATACGGATCGGTTCATCTGCGCAAGAATTGAGTTTTGGCACCCCCTTCGCAAAGCATTATCGATCAGTCCTCCGTCACGAAATGCAACGTTTCTACCTTTGCCAGCCGCTCTTTCAGCCGGGGCATCCTGCTCCGGCGGATGCGGAGTGTCATGCTGCAATCCTGGTCGTATCCCTGACAGACCAGCACCGGTTCTTCTTCCTTGACAATGCGCATGACACTATTCATAAAGGGATATTCAAACAGAAAGGAAACTTCCTCATCGATAGTCTTTTCAACAATTTCAGCGGCCTGTATCGCCTCAAGGGCAGCCTGCCGGTAGGCCACGATCAAGCCGCTGGTTCCTAATTTGATGCCTCCGAAATAACGAATAACCACGATCAGCACATCAGTCAGCCCGCATGAATTGATCTGCCCGAGAATCGGCTTACCGGCTGTACCCGAAGGTTCCCCATTGTCGTTCGCACGGAATTCCTTGCGCTCCGGCCCTAACATATAGGCATAACAGCAATGACGGGCATCATAGTATTTCTTCTGATAAAACGCAACCAGTTCCTTGATCTCCTCAACAGAATGAACAGGATGGGCAAAAGACAAAAATTTACTCCTTTTTTCACTATATTCGCCCTCGGCCAAACCTGTTATCGTCTTATATACATCAGACTGCTCCATATTTCCATTCCTAACTAAATTCCATCGTAAAAGAAAATCCCATTTCGCATACAAAATTAATACAAAAATCAGAAAAACAGAAGCGACTCGCCCGGGAAACCAGCAAAAGCCGGCACGGAACCCAAACAGAAAAATGAGATGACCATCACGCACCAACCAGATCAGCATCTCAGCTGAACCAGATCGGCATCTCCGCAGGAGCAGACCGGCACCTGAAAAGCGAATTCATCAGCACAAACACCCATTAGGTACGGATAAAAAAATACGTGGCGAGTATCCCTACAAACCACGTATCACTTCTTACTAAAAACCAATTCTACACAGTATAAAAAGTGTTCTTTCCATCAGGTGAATTTATGGACAATAAGTCCACTGCGCAACTTAGGTTCAAACCAGGTCGCCTTGGGTGGCATGACTGCTCCCGAATCGGCAATTTTCATGATGTCCGACATTTCTACCGGATACAAGGCAAGCGCCAATTTCATTTCTCCCCGGTCGCATCGGCGGGCAAGCTCCTCGAGGCCCCGCAATCCGCCGACGAATTCAATACGCTTATCCGTACGCAGATCTTTTATTCCCAATATCTTATCCAAAATCAGCCGACTGCTGATCGTCACATCCAACTGTTCGATAGGATCTTCTGAAACCACACGCCCCGGAAGCAGTCGCAACTGATACCAGTTGTGTGCCACATAAATGGAAAATTCATGTTTCCGCTCCGGTTTGTAAGGAACAGGCCCCCGACAACTGACTTCAAAATCCGTTTCCAAGGCTTTCAGGAAGCCGGCAGCATCCATTCCGTTCAGGTCGCGGACCAGACGGTTGTATTCCAGGATGGTCAGCTGACTTGCCGGAAAACAAACAGCCATAAAAAAGTTATATTCCTCATCGCCAGTATGCAACGGGTTCTGACGGGCTTTTTCCTGTCCGATACGTACCGAAGCAGCCGAACGATGATGCCCGTCGGCAATGTACATCACCGGCAGAGCCGCAAAAATCTGCGTCACCCGGGCGATGTCTTCATCCCGATCGATCAACCAGAAACGATGTCCGAAGCCGTCAACCGGAGCCATGAAATCGTATTCAGGCTCTTTTGCTACATAGCGGGCCACCAGTTCGTCCAATTCCTGATTGTCCGGATAAGCAAAAAACACCGGCTCTACATGAGCACCTAAATTCCGGATATGCTTCATGCGGTCTTCCTCCTTATCCGGCCGGGTCAGTTCGTGTCGTTTGATCGATCCCGCTACATAATCGGCAACCGATGCGGCCACGACAATCCCGTATTGTGTCTTCCCGTTCATGGTCTGAGCGTAAATGTAGTACATTTCCTTCCGGTCCTCCTGCAACCAGCCTTGCTGCTGGAATTTCCGGAAATTTTCCATCGCTTTTTGATAGACCCGCGGATCGTGCTCGTCTGTCCCCTCCGGAAAATCAATTTCCGGACGAATAATGTGATACAGCGACCGTTCGTTGCCGGTCGCCTCAGCACGCGCCTCCTCCGAACTGAGTACGTCGTAAGGCCGGCTTTCTACTTGTTCCACCAAATCGCGGGGGGGACGCATTCCTCTAAACGGCTTTATTCTGACCATATTTTTTTGTCGTTATATCTATATATTGTGTTTGGTATCTGTAAAAATAGCTTTGCCGTGCTTATTCGTATTTGTGCCACCTATTTAAATTAGCATGGGTTCATTTTCGGTTATTTATTGACCTGGAACCGGGTACATCCTTCCTCAAAGAACGCCACAATCTGTTGTGCGGCGGCAATTCCGGCATTGGTATTCGCCTCCGTTGTCTGAGCCCCCATTTTCTTAGGAGTGGCAAAGTAACGGCCGGCACACTGAGCCAGAAAAGCATCATGGGCAGCCGGTTTTACATCGGCAATGTATTTCAAGTCTGTCCTTTCGGTCAGAGCCCGCAACAGCCCTTCTTCGTCCACAACCTCCTTACGTGCCGTATTGACCAGCACCGCACCCTGTTTCATTTTCAGAACCAGATCATAATTAATACTTTTCACGGTATCCGGAGTGGCCGGTATGTGTAACGATACGACATCGCACGTCGCAAACAGCTCTTCCTGCCCCGAAAGGGCCTCCACACCGGCAGCCTCGATCACCTCTGCCGGACAGAAAGGATCGTAGGCACACACCTGCATTCCAAATCCCCGGGCTATACGGGCCACGTTTCTTCCGACATTTCCAAAAGCCAACAGGCCGAGTTTCTTATCCTTCAACTCTTTTCCTGAACTTCCGTCGTAAAAGTTACGAAAAGCATATACCAACAGACCTAAAACGAGTTCCGCCACGGCATTGGCATTCTGGCCGGGAGTGTTCATCACCACTACGCCATGCCGGGTAGCTTCATCCAGATCCACATTGTCGTAACCGGCTCCAGCACGAACAACGATTTTCAAGTCTGGAGCCGCCTCAAACACCGCACGGTCCACCACATCGCTGCGTATGATCAGAGCATCGGCATCGCCCACAGCCTGAAGCAGCTGTGCCTTTTCCGTATATTTTTCCAAAAGAACCAGTTCGTAACCGGCCTTTTCCACGACTTCACGAATTCCATTTACAGCTACCGCAGCAAAAGGCTTCTCGGTAGCAACCAATATTTTTTTCATCGTATCTTTATTTTATGGTTGACGTTGTCCAAAACACAACGGCCGCACGTATTTAATTTAATGTCCGGCTTCAAAATCTTTCATACTCTGTATCAGGGTCTGCACCGCATCCATGGTCTGTGCATTATAGCAGGAAGCCCGGAATCCGCCGACACTGCGATGTCCCTTGATGCCCTCAATGCCGCGTTCGGATGCGAATTTCAGAAAGTCGGCCTCAAGATCCTGATATTCGTCGTTCATTACAAAACAAATATTCATCACGGAACGATCTTCGCCGGCAGCTGTTCCCCGGAAGAGCCGGTTGCGGTCTATTTCCGCATACAGGGCCTCAGCACGTTCCCGGGCGCGTTCACTCATGACAGCTACCCCGCCCTGTTCTTTCACCCAACGCAGATTCAACATGGCCGTATAGATGGGAACAACCGGTGGCGTATTAAACATCGAACCGCCTTTGACATGCGTCATGTAATTCATCATGGACGGAATCGGTCGGCTCACCTTTTCCAGAGCATCGTCTTTGACGATCACCACATTCACACCGGCCATGGATACGTTTTTCTGAGCGCCGGCATAGATACAGAGATATTTGCTCACATCTACAGGACGTGAAAATATGTCGGAGGACATATCGGCAACCATCGGAACAGGACTGTCCGGATCAAAACGCATTTCCGTTCCGTAGATCGTATTATTGGTCGTTATGTGAAAATAATCTGCATCCGACGGGACGATATAATTTTTCGGAATATAAGTATAATTCTTATCCGCCGAAGAAGCCACCTCGACGGCCTCGCCAAACAGCTGGGCTTCTTTCAAAGCCTTCTTGGACCAGGCGCCCGTATTCAGATAGGCTGCCTTCTTTTCCAGAAAATTATAAGGAACCCGGCAAAATTCCATACTGGCACCACCGGCCAAGAACAATACGGAATAACCGGACGGAACATCCAGCAGTTCCTTGACTAACGCTACGGCCTCTTCCAAAACCGGTTTGAACTGTGCCGAACGATGACTGATCTCCATTATCGAAAGGCCGCACCCGTTAAAATCAAGACATGCGGCAGCTGTTGCTTCCATGACCTCCCGGGGCAATTTCGAAGGCCCCGCGTTAAAATTAAACTTTTCCATGTGCTCTATTTTATTAATATGTGTTATTATCTTTTTAGATTTCTCAAAAGCGAAAGTATGAAAAAAAATTTAGTAAACAAATAAAAAAGCCCACAAATTTTAAGTTTGCGGGCTTTTTTAGTGACAAATTATTAAAAACAATGTTATTGAGCAGACATTTTATCAGTTAAAACGCTTCTTCGATCAGGCATTTAATCCCCTTTATTTTCTGTCCACGGACATTCTGTAACACGGTTCTTAACTTTTTCCGGCTTACGGCTACAAAAGCATAATGTTCCTTGACATCAATTCTCCCGATCTCATCCGGAGCAAGTCCGCCGATTTTAGACAAGAATCCGACAATATCCACTTTGTTGATTTTATCCTTTTTGCCTTTACCAATATAGAGTGTGACCCAAATAGGCTGAACCGGTGCTGGAAGCTTTCCAGCTACGGAATATTCCGGAAGCTCATCCTGAATATATTCGGGCAAATGTTCTTCCGGACCAAGAATCAGGTAAGCACGCCCGTCGGCATCCCAACGCGCCGTACGCCCGTTGCGATGTACATAAGCATCTTCATTCAACGGCAAATGATAATGAATAATCTGGCCTATATTGGGAATGTCCAGTCCTCGTGCCGCCAAATCCGTAGAAACGAACACAGAACACGATCCGTTGCAGAATTTATACAACGCGCGCTCTCGGTCCTTCTGTTCCATACCTCCATGAAAAGCCTCGCAATAGATGCCCCGCTGCTTCAAATAACCAGCAACACGTTCCACACTTTCCCGATAATTAACAAAAACCAGACTGCTCGTATTGCCAGACTTACGAATCAGGCGTTCGAGAGTCTCAAGCTTGTCCTTTGCGGGCGACTTAACCTGAAAAAGGTGAATACGATCGGTGATCTGCTCGTCGTCGGGCAAATAATTCAATTTGACAAAACGGTTCGGCGAAACGAACTCCGGAATTTGAGGCGCATCAGTAGCCGAAAGCAGGAATCGTCGGTTCAGGGCAGGCAAGCGAACAAGCACCTGGCTCATTTCTTCCTGAAAACCCAATTCAAGGCATTTATCAAACTCATCGATGATCAGCGTATTGATCCGGTCTGAAAGAATATTCCCTTTCGAAAGATGATCATTCATGCGCCCGGGCGTAGCCACTACTACCTGAGGTTCTACACTGCGCAACGTACGATGCTCTTCCATAGCCGGACGTCCGCCATAGCAGGCAACAATTTTAAAAGGAGTCCCCATAGACTTGAAAACCTGCTCCGTCTGCAAAGCCAGCTCACGCGACGGCACCAAGATCACAGCTTGTATCGCCTTCACTTCCGGTTCAAGATGCAACACCAAGGGTATCAGATATGCCAACGTCTTTCCGGAACCGGTCGGAGACAACAAAACCAGATCCTGATCCTTACGATAAGCCACATTCGTTTCCTCCTGCATTGGATTAAGCATATCAATGCGGAGTTTCCATAAAATCTCGTGTAAATCAATATTGTTCATAGAACAAAGATACGCAAACCAAAATAACGAAACAAATCAGGATACCAACAAATTCGAATTTTCTTATAGCGCCTAAACGAATCTAAAAAACTGTCCAAAATCTACAGCAATATTTAAAGTATATAGAACATCATAAACGGGCTTGAACAAAGAGACAAAAATTCTTATTTTTGTAACAACATCCAAAAAATAAAACTAAACAATATGCATTCTGAACCAAAGGAAGAACATATTGCAGAAACCGACCATAACAGAACACAACTACGGATAAGATGAACTTCATAGACTTCTTTAAAATAGAAATAGCAAAAAAAGAAAAATTAGGTAAAAAGAAAACTGCAACGAACTACAAGTCAACTTTAAAATCATTTACTGAGTTCCTTCGCGCAAAAAAACAAATTAATAAAATTGACTTAAACCAGATCACCTGTGAACTTCTGTCTGAATACGAAATATATTTAACCAACGAACGCAATATTTCCAGAAACAGCAGTTCTTTCTACTTCCGTCAAATCAGAGCAGTCTATAAAAGAGCCTGTGCAGAATCGGAAACTTATGCTGCTGATCCCTTCAGCAAAATTTATACCGGGGTAGACAAAACGATCAAAAGAGCACTCGATGCAGATACCCTCAGAAAAGTCATCGATTTCCTACCGAAAAGTAAACATTTGGAATTCAGTAAAGATGCCTTCATCTTCTGTTTTTTTGCCCGGGGCATGTCATTTATTGACTTTGCAAAGCTGAAGAAACAGAATATTTCAAATGGTAGAATAAATTATTATAGAAGTAAAACACAAAGACTTGTCTCGATAAAGATTGAACCACAGATGCAGGCCATCATCAACAAATATCAGCAGAAAGACACGGATTATATTTTCCCTGTATTCCAAGGAAATATTCCGGAAGAGCGTATCTACAACAATGCCCTTCGCCTGTATAATTTACATCTGAACCAAATTGGCAAAGCCATTCGGAAAGACATTCGACTGACATCTTATGTGGCACGACACTCATGGGCTACAATTGCAAGAGCAGAAAATATTCCGATTGAAATCATCAGTGAATCTTTGGGACACAGCAATCAGCAAACCACCAGCATCTACATCAAATCATTGAACAATATAGCAGCCGACTCCGCAAACAAAAAAATCATCAACAAATTTAAAAAAGAAAAGAAATCTAAAAAGATCGGTACCAATTATGCTTACTGTTTCTATCAGGATTTCTATGTATCAACGAGAGAAAATCAGATTGATTTTACTTATACTCTTGAATACTGATGTTGAAAAAACAAGTCCAGTCAATAAGGGAGGATGGCCTCCCTTAGTATTTATGGAAAATCACAGAAATCCATATACTTTTAGAAGATATATATTGACAATTTTAAATTCATCAAATCATTCTTTCCTTACATACTTTCCCGAGATCAGCCCTGATTCTTTCCCATCTGTCAAACTGAGGAGCAGAAGTTCCATTAATCTCTAAAAAATAATAATACACAATAAACTTAACTATTTCGTCGGAAGGGAAAGACAAGCGAGACTTGATATATCTTCGGATCCTGTCACCAATCGGTACTACATAATTCAATTCGGACACCTGTTTCCGAAAATCGAAAGGCATTTCAAGGAATTGATTTAAATCATCAAGACTGTCGTGCCACAATCGTATCGCATAAGGATATTTGTTTTCCCAACGTATGCACAGCCGTTTCAATCGTTCTTCTGCTTCCGTTTCATCCCGTGCCTCAAAAACATTTAGCATATCCATCCTATACTCCTTTAAATCATTGGACACTACGAAATGACAAGAATTACGCAACAAGTTCAGAACGAAAATCGGTCGACATGATGATGGAAAATAAAGTTTCAGTCCCTCCTGCAATCTGAAAACCTGATCTGCAAAGAATAACAAAATGTTTTTGACACCTCTCTTCTTCAAACACAGAAAAATTTCTTCGCAGGAGATTACATCTTCAGTCGTACTTGTCCATATACCCAGCATTTCTTTCCGGCCGTCATCTTTCAAACCCACACACAAACATATGATTCGTTCCGTAATCCGTCCATTGTCAGAAACCTTAAAGACCAAAGCATCCAGCCAGACCACCCAATAAAAAGGCTCCAAAGGCCGTTCCAACCATGCTGCAGCTTTATTTTGCTGTACATTCAGAATGTCCGCAATCACTGAGTCCGAAAAGTTTGAATATCCCATATGCCTCAATTCATCCCGTATATCAGACAAACTCATACCATTAGCATAGCGGGAAATAACCTGTTCCTCCAAAGGCCGGATTTCTGATAAACTTTTAGCAACATCAGGTTCTGGCTCCCGATCAAAAATTATCTTTCTCGTTTTACTCATACCTATTGTAGAAATAAGAAATACGGAATTCTGTTAGAAATTCCGTATTTCTTTATCAAGACATTTTAAATTATGTAGACTCCTTATTACAGGCTTACAACGACCGGAACTTCCACCTCATAAGCTGTCTTTGCCTGGTTAAGTGTCAAACCAGATAGTTCACCCCACTTCGGTTTAGCAACTGTCATCTTAAGAGTTACCTTGTATTCACCTGTATAAGTATAATCCTGACCCTTATCAGTCAGCTGTACAGCACCATTTGTATATTCAACAAGTCCGTTAGGATCATCAATAGAGAAAGTTGGCTGACTCATCGCATATACAGTAAACGGATTGACAGCGAACTCATACTGCACATCGGCTGTATTCTGTCCAAAAGCTGCAACTTTGCCATTTTCCCACAACAGACGGCCATCCTTGTCTGTCCACTTGAAGCCAGTCAAAGCAACCGGAGCAGTCTTGCTGGTAATGGTGATCTGGTTCCGATTAACAACTAACGTTCCCGTCAAATCTGCAATAGATACATTATAAGTCGATGTCTTGACTTGACTACCATATGCGACCTTCACATTCAGAGTAATCGCTGCGCCATTATAAGAATCCTTATTAATAACGAATTTGGTCGTGCTGGAAGAATTTGTTGAATTATAATTTGCATTAACTGTTGCACCAGTAGTTGTCATGGTGACAACACCTCCATTAGCTTTAATGGCATTGATCTGATCGTCAAAGTTATCAAACAATGTCTTGGCATCCATTTCAATAATCAGATTGCCTACATGAGTATTGTCATCGAATCGTGTAGCCATCTGAACCGTCTTACTATCATTCCAGAAAATCATATCCTGAGTCAAGGACTCGGTTGCCGGATATTCTGTCTTAGCAACAGGAATCGTTATGGTATATTCCGTTCCGGCCAAAGTACCAGTGCTTCCTGTATTATCTTTCAATGTAATGAGAATATTTGCAGCATTAGCCAATTCCGTTTCTTGTGCGATTGTAACTTTGAGACCATCAGTTCTATCCACCGACACACCTGCAGGAACTCCAGAAACTGTACACATTGAACTTGTAAGCAAAGCTTTCAAGTCGTTGGTAGACATCTTGAACGCATTGGCGATAGGAGCTAAATCGATTGTCGTTGACTTGGAAGCATAAGCCACATCCTTCCAACTATTAGCAATCATTGCATGGCTATATGAAACAACAGCCTTGATTACTTTGAAGGTAACCATGTCATCCGTCTTGTACTGGTATCCTCCGAGAGCAACAGTTGCGTCTACAGTAGCAGTCTTACCAATATTACTTGAAGCATTCTGGTTTGCTACACCAACAAGACCATTAGTAATGGTAAACGCCGCCTTGTCAGCACCATCCAATGCATAAGAAACAACAGAAGGATCAATACCGAATTCCCCAACCATGTCCGAAACGACAATACTTCCAGCAGCATTCCTACCTATCAGTTTGAATCCATCTTTCATATCATATTGCTCAGAACTATTCCACGCAAGTTCTTTTATACCTGTGTGGTTTGAAATCACCTGAACATTAGAAACAACCACATCTTTATGCGCAGCAAGGAAATAATCTGAAGCAACTTCTGTGAAGTTCTGTATTCCTTCTTCTGGAGTAGCATTCTTTGGAGTTACTCGTGCAGACAAGCAATAGGTACTGTTAGAAGCCAATACATTATTTTTCGATACGGTGAAAGCTACAACACCACGTTCCAGATCACTCTTCTCCTCATTGTATTCAGCATTCAGGTAATTGGCTGCCGCTCTCGTGTTGGTTACTTGATAACCTTCAAAGACGATATTGTAATTTTCAGCAAAATCTTTCGCAGCAGCTACCGGAGTGATCCGGAAACGTACTACACTTGTCTTATTCTCTGTTACTACTTTGTATTTGGCACCATTCGTGGGATCCGACGGATCAGCGACCTTTAGGGTGTTAAAACCTAAGATCTTGGATACGACACCGCTACCTGAAGTCACATAATCCGGCTCATAAACAATGCTTTGAATCATAACACCCAACATTGACTTCAAATCTTTTCCGAGTTTCTCCACCTCTGTTCCAAGATCTGTAACGTCCTGCTGCAGTGTTGTAAAATCGCCCTTTTCTGCAAACTTTGCTTCCAAAGCACTAACCTGACCCTCCAAAGTCGAAATACGGCTTACTGCATTGGTCAAATCAGAAGCACTGGCTTTGCCGGCAAGTGCAGCCTGCAAAACATCATCTTTGTACGTCTCCAAGGCCTGTACCCGGGAAACCAAACCAGTAAAGGTCGGATCGTTCTTGGTAATATAATTAGCCAATTTGCCGTCTACGGCCTTAATCTGATTTGCCAGATCCGTGCTATCGTTTGCCAACTCTGCAATCACCTGACCAAATTCAGCAGAGATTTTTGCAGATAAAGTAGCATTTAAATTATCGATTTCCGCATCTGTATAATCTTTCAAAGTTTCCTCGAGAGCTTCCAGTTTTACAATACGACTCTCCAAAGAAGCAATCTGCTCTCCAAATTTAGCGTCCTCAATAGCCTTTAAACGATTTAGAGCCTGAGCCAATTGATCATTCGTAGTAGCCAGAGTTTCTTCCAGAGTAGTAACTCGCCCACTAAGAGCAGCAATATCTTCTTGAGAAGCAGAACTTTCCAACTTGGCTTTCAGTCCTTCCAGCTCTTCTGTCAGGCTACCCTGCTCGGTTTCCAAAGCAGTAATTCTATCACCCAGCTCGGTCTTAGCAGCATCCAAGGATGAAGCGACAGACTGATTCAACTCGTCAATAATTCCCTTCAGCTCGGTAAATTTAGACTCAACAGTTGCAGCATCAGCCTTACCGTCGATACTTGCCTGTAATTCTGCCGTTTTGTTGGCAATCTCAGTCTGCAATGTCGTAATATCAGCGGCATTGCCAGAAACTAAAGTCTGAAGATCAGCAACCTGCTTGTCGACAGCTGTCTTTAAAGCCTCAACAGAAGAGTTGATCGCAGCAGTCAATTCTTCCTTAGAAACATCCAGCGTAGAATTGATGCCATCAATCTGCTCCTGCAAGTTCTTGATGTCGTCATCATAATCAGAACAGCTCATAAACGCAGTTGACGATGTCAACGCCAATGCGCAGATTACTGACACTTTAATAAACCTTTTTTTCATAAATCAATAATTTTAATTAGAAAAACATGATGTATATTTCGTTTTCAATTTCATTCTCTCTATTCTGTTTTTTATGCCAATCCTACATTTACATGACTACATATTAAATTTTCCGTCTCTATGTAAGAAAGAGAAAAATAGCGCCCAAGTTACTGGCTATGTTGATTCAACCCACACTGACAAAGAGACAATATTCACAAGGAATCATAAAAAGAAATCAAAAACACATTTCCATCACAGAGAATCATTCTTTTTTAATAAGTTTTTTTGTTTTTTGTTTGGTGATTCAACTATTATATCTATCTTTGCAACGTATTTCTTACATAGAAAAAGAAAAAATGGCTCTTGCAGAAAGGCCACAACAGTAAGAAGAAAATAAATCAATTCCTATATACAAAAAACTCCTTATCAGGCAGAAATCCTTGATAAGGAGTTTTTTGTATATAGGGCTCTTCCGGGATAAACGGAAAATAAAAAAGGAATTTCCCTTATTATCGGAAATTCCTTTTTTATCCTTAATTATATAACAACCAGACTATCCGCCAAAGTTATCGTACATAATGCTTTCAGGTTCCACACCGAGGCTGTCCAGCATATTCACTACCGCCTTCGACATCGGACCAGGACCGCACATGTAGTATTCGATATCCTCAGGTGCTTCATGATCTTTCAAATAGGTTTCGTACATCACTTGATGAACAAATCCCGGAGTATACTTCACGCCTGCTGCATCAGCTGCCGGATCCGGACGGTCGAGTGCCAAATGGAAGCTGAAATTCGGGAATTCCTTCTCAAGCTGCAAGAAATCCTGCAAATAGAAAACTTCGTTCAAAGCGCGTGCTCCATAGAAATAGGACATCTTGCGATCCGTTGTATGCAGCGTCTTGGTCATGTGCATGATCTGTGCACGCAAAGGAGCCATACCGGCACCACCACCGACCCAGATCATCTCTTTCTTGGAATCGAAATGCGGATGGAAATCTCCGTAAGGACCACTCATCACAACCTTGTCGCCCGGCTTGAGCGTAAAGATATACGAAGAAGCGATACCCGGCATCACGTCCATAAAGCCAGGACCCTGATCTTTCGGTTTGAACGGAGGTGTAGCAATACGTACGGTCAGCATGAAACGGTCGCCCTCGGCCGGATAGTTGGCCATAGAGTAAGCACGGATTGTTTCTTCGGTGTTCTCGCATTTCAGACCAAACAAACCGAATTTCTCCCATGCCGGCAGATATTCCGGTCCGATAAGTGCCTTATCAATGTCCTTGTCATAGTCCATCTTGTATTTCGGAATCTTAATCTGAGCATAAGAACCCGGAATGAAATCCATGTGTGCGCCTTTAGGCAACTGTACGATAAATTCCTTGATGAACGTGGCCACATTCTTGTTGGAAATGACCTCGCACTCCCATTCCTTGACACCCATAACCGATTCGGGAACCGTGATCTCAAGATCACCTTTCACCTTACACTGACAGCCTAAACGCCAATGATCCTTAATCTGCTTGCGGGTGAAATGACCCTTTTCAGAATCCAGAATCTCACCGCCACCGGCAGGAACCTGGCACTTACACTGCCCGCATGATCCCTTTCCACCACAGGCAGAAGGCAAATAGATGCCCTGTTCGGACAATGTAGCGAGTAAACTGCCACCCTGAGCTACAGACAGTTTCTTGTCGCCGTTGATGGTAATGGTCACATTACCGCTTGGAGACAAATACTTCTTGGCTACGAGCAGAATGATCACCAAAAGGAGAATCGTCACGAGGAATACCCCAATGCTCGTAAAAATAAAATTCATATCCATTGTTTTATTCCTTTCCTTTTAAATTTTCAAACCAGAGAAACACATAAAGGCCATCGCCATCAGACCGACCGTAATGAACGTGATACCCAAGCCCTGTAACGGTTTCGGCACATTGGTATAAGCCATCTTTTCGCGAATGGCAGCCAGCGAAACAATAGCCAGCAACCAGCCGATACCGGATCCAAGCGCATAGGCAATAGAATCCCACACACTGCCTATGGCCTGCGTACTGGTAGCCGGATCCATCTGTATGCGCTGCTGCATGAACAGAGAAGCACCCATGATGGCACAGTTAACGGCGATCAACGGCAGGAATATACCCAATGCGGCATACAGGGAAGGTGAAAAACGCTCTACGATCATCTCCACCAACTGAACGATACCGGCAATAACGGCAATAAACAGAATAAAGGCCAGATAAGTCAGATCCTGACCTAAAATGCCATTCTCGGACAAGACCTTGGTCTGCAACAAATAATCAACGGGAACGGTGACGACCAGCACAAACGTTACGGCAACACCCAATCCCAATGATGTCTTTACATTCTTGGATACGGCCAGATAAGAACACATACCCAGGAAGAAAGCAAATATCATGTTGTCCACAAAGATAGAACGGACAAACAAACTTAATAAATGTTCCATAATTCTTCTTTAAAAGTTAATTGTATGCGTTCTGCTTACTTCTTATTTTCCTTCTTCTCCAACGCGGCGCGCTGAGCCCAGATGAAACAGCCGAGCAGAATCAAAGCCATGGCCGGCATCGTCATCATACCGTTGTTCATATAACCCATGTCGTAGAAACTCTGGGGGATAATCTGGAAGCCCAACAAACTTCCGTTGCCCAAGAATTCACGAACGGCACCGATGACCACCAGAACAAAGGCATAGCCCAAACCATTTCCGATTCCGTCAAGGAAACTCTCCCACGGACCGTTCATCATGGCAAAAGCCTCAAGACGTCCCATCAGGATACAGTTGGTAATAATCAGGCCGACGTAAACGGAAAGCTGCACACTGACATCATAGGCGAAAGCTTTCAGCAACATACTGACAATCGTAACCAGAGCCGCAACGACAACCAACTGTACGATGATACGGATACGATTGGGAATCGTATTACGGATCAAGGAAATGATGACATTGGAAAAGGCCGTAATCACGGTAACGGACAATCCCATGACGATAGCCGGCATCAACTGAGATGTAACGGCCAATGCAGAACAAATACCCAACACTTGAACAGCAATCGGGTTGTTCACGTTCAGAGGCGATGAAAATACCTCTTTATTCTCTTTTGAAAACAATTTGCTCATTTCGTTACCTCCCATTATTCATTAGTGGTTAAAAAAGTCATGTAGCGTACCAGACAATCGTGAAGCATGGCATTCACACCGTCTGAAGTCAAGGTAGCACCGGTTATGGCATCGCAACGGCTGTCGTCGGTCAACCCTTCTACGAACTTACCTTTTTTCGCTACACTAATCGCAATCCCGGACTTGTCGGCATTAAGCACCTTCTTGCCCTCGAACTGTTTCTGGAATTTCTCATATTCGGTAATGAGCGCTCCCAATCCGGCCGTTTCTCCCTTGTGAGAGAAATAAACGCCATAAATGGTGTTCTTGTCAGCATTAACTGCAACATAGCCCCAGATAGCGTCCCAAAGTCCCTTACCGGTCAGAGGCATCACATATTTGGTCTCACCGTTTACCTGACAGATATACAACGGAAGGTTCTCGGCAGAAATATTCTTGTCCTCGACGGTAAAACCATCCTGATCCTTGGAAGTACCCTCACGAACAACAGTTCCGTTGGAGGTAATGATTTGATCTGCAACAATAACCTGATCATAAGTAGACTCTACGTTGCTCTTTTCAATCCCGCGGATATTCAATGCGGCCAGAATCTGACTTTTCTTGTCGATGCGCACATTGGCCATAGATTGTGGTTCCAAAGCCTTGGAGAAGAAAGCAAGCAGGAATGCAACAATAATCACCACTACCGAAGCATAAATAATGGTATAGGTATTGCTACTGGTATCAAAACCTTTCTTCTTGGGCTGCTCTCCGGCTTCGGTCACTTCTTCGAATTCTGAAGCAGGCGCCTGACATACCGGACAGTTGGCCGGCGCAGCATCGCCTTCATGTACGTAACCGCATACCTTACATTTAAATTTCTTTGTAGCCATATTCCTTATTATTTTTTAATTGCACGTTTAGCTCGCTTGTCGATATTGCTCTGAACAACAAAGTAGTCAATCAACGGAGCGAACAGGTTCATCAACAGAATAGCAAGCATCATACCTTCAGGATAACCCGGATTGAGCACACGGATAATAATTGCCATGGCACCAATCAAGAATCCATAGATATATTTACCACACTCGGTACGTGCCGACGTCACCGGATCGGTAGCCATAAACACAGCTCCGAAACAGAAGCCGCCGACAACCAGATGCTGATACCAAGGCATGGCTGCAACCATATTGTTCTCCGGACCGAACTGATTGAAGATAAGTCCCATAACAATACCGCCGACAAAAACGCTGAGCATGGTCTTCCAGCTGGCCACACCTGTCCACAACAGAATAACAGCACCAATGGCAATGGCAATGACGCTTGTTTCACCAATGGAACCAGGAATCAGACCGACAACCTGATCATACAGAGAAGAAGTGCATGCCGCACCTACTGCTGCTTCACCAAGCGGAGTTGCCATGGTAAAGCCGTCAGGAAGATCATAACCTAAACCACAAATGCTTTCAGTAGCTACCCAACAAGCGTCACCACTCATAACCGTAGGATAAGCGAAAAACAGAAATGCACGGGTAATCAAGGCGACATTAAAGATATTCATACCGGTTCCACCGAAAATTTCCTTGGCGAAAATAACGGCAAAGGCACATGCTATGGCAATGACCCAAAGCGGAGCACCGATCGGCACAATCAACGGCACAATCATACCGGTCACCAGATAACCTTCATGAATTTCTTCGTTCTTCCACTGAGCTACAATAAACTCAATGCCCAAACCAACAACATAGGAAACGATGATCTTAGGCAAAACAGCCAGAAAACCATAACCGAATATCTCCCAGAACGTAGCCTCAGCCAGTTTTCCGGCAGCAGCATAATTCTGATAACCCACGTTGTACATACCGAACAGCAACGCCGGCATCAATGCAATAACGACAAACGACATGATGCGTTTGCTGTCGATAGCGTCGTGTACGTTTACGCCACACTTTGACGTCGTATTCGGTACAAACAGGAATGTCTCGAAACCATCGAATACGGAACGGAAAGCGTGAAGCTTGCCTCCCTCTTCAAAGTTCGGCTTTATCTTATCCAGATATTTTCTTAACGCGTTCATTTATTTATTTCTGATTTTAGTGATATTAATATTATGCCATTTCCTTGCGAAGCATGTCCAGTCCTTCACGGACAATACGCTGCAACTCCAACTTGGAAGAGTCAATAAATTCGCAGATTGCAAAATCTTCAGGAGCCACTTCATAGATACCCAATGCTTCCATACGGTCTATGTCCCCCGTAATGATTGCCTTAACCAGCTGTTCCGGGAAAATATCCATCGGGAATACTCGGTCATACTCATGGCTCATGATCATATGACGCTCACTACCCTTGACACGAGCATCGAGGGTATATTCCTTTTTACCGCACAACCAGCTGAAATAAGAACGGCTGGAAGAATACTGGTCAAAACGAGGCATGATCCATCCTAACATCTCATGAACGTCGTCTCCTTCAGGAATAACATTCACTTCCGTGGCATGAGCTCCAAGGAAACCCTGCTCGGTTGTTTTCACACCGGTCATGACGTTTCCGTTAATGATACGCAAGGTCCGGCCTGTATTCTTTAAATTACCGGAAAGCATGGTAGTCAGTTGCTGCCCTACTTTCATCTGACAATAAGCAGGTTTGTTCACCTCTGAGCCGGCAAGAGCAACAACACGCGTCAGGTCTACTTTACCGGTATTGAACAAATGACCGATAAAAATAACTTCTTCAGCTCCGACCGTCCAGACAACTTCGCCCTTGTTGATCGGATCGACATGATTAATCTGAACCCCAACATTTCCAGCAGGAGCCGGACCGTCGAAAATGGTCACTACGACATTCTTTGCAGCAGTCAATGCTGCAGAAGTCTGTTTGCTGCTCACACCTAAATGAGTTTTGGCTATCTTTGCCAAAGCATTCAAGCCTGTTTGGAAATCCGCCTCACGCCCTGTCAGCACGTATTCAAAATCGGCAGCAAGCGGCATCGAATTGAAAGCAGATACAAAAATGGCTTTCGGGAGGACATCCGGTGTTGCCAACACATCATACGGGCGCTGTTTGAAGAAAGCAAAAAGTCCGGAATTCAACAAGATCTCCAGAACGGCTTCACCGGAAAGCGTGGAAACATCCCGTTTTCCGAAATCAACATACTTTTGCTCCGCATCAGCCTGTACCTGAACGCTTAACACTTTACGACGCTCACCACGCTCCACAAGCGATACCTTACCGCTCACCGGCGAGACAAACTTCACTGACGGATGCGCCTTGTCTACGAACAAGGCGTCGCCTGCCTTGACCAAATCACCCTCCTTGACCAGCACTTTAGGCTTCATTCCGGTAAAATCATCAGGAACCAACGCATACAGTCCCGGACAAGCTACCTGAAACTTCTCCTTAGTGGCTTTTCCCTTGAGGTTGATATCAAGGCCTTTGCGTAATTTAATTACATTTGCCATATATTTGGATTATAAAAGAATGGTTTTAATTAAAACGCGGCAAAAATACATAAAATAACAGAAAAAATAAAGCATTTCAAGCAAGAAAATCGTAATTTTGTGTTACTAAATCTGTAATTCTATAAAAAAGCCAAGAAAAATAACCCGCTGGCTCATAGGCACACTGGTAAGTGTTTATTTGCTCTTCCTATTACTGCTGAACCTTCCGGCAGTACAGCAATCCATGTCTGTAGTGATCGCAAATCAACTGGAAAATATTCTACAAACGAAAGTCAGTGTCGGAAACATTAATCCGGGCTTGCTCAATCGGATCATTATAGATGACATCGTTATTAAAGACCAACAGAACAAAGACCTGCTGACCATTGCCCGATTGGCTGTCAAAATTGATATCATCCCGCTCTTTCGAGGGCAGATAAGCATAGCAAACATTCAAATGTTCTCGTTCAAAATAAATGCCTATCAAGAAAGAGGGAATCAACCGCTCAACTATCAGTTCATTATCGACAAGCTGGCTTCGAAAACGTCAAAAAAGGAAAATAATATAAAACTGAGAATCAATGCAATATTATTAAGAAGGGGTGAAATATGCTTTAATAAGAATTATGAGCCGGAAACTCCTGGAATATTCAATGAGGCACACATCTGTCTGAAAGATATTTCTACAAATATTTCCTTAAAGGCATTCCATAAGGATTCCATAAACTTAGCTGTAAAACGACTGAGTTTTAAAGAACAGTCCGGTCTTACAATAAAGAACCTGCGTCTGAAATTTACAGCAAACCAGAAAAAGGCCTCATTAGCGCATTTCGCACTGGAACAACCCAATAGTTGCATTTATATAGATAGTCTTACAGCATACTATTCAGGAAATCCGCTTAGCATATCATCTGACACGTGGAAAAGGACCTTACAAATTAAAGGGAATATAAATAAGTCGACGATCAATTTAAAAGACTTGTCTTACTTCATACCTGCTTGGAATAACATTGATATTCCGTTACATTATCAGGCCGCATTCAGTTATTGCGACCAAACAGCAACTTTAAATGATATTCTAATTTACACAGAAAACAAAGAATTCGCTCTAAATGCCCAAACTGTATTCCGACCTGCATTAGGAGAAAATCAAGCTCCACTATTGACGGCACAAATTCAGGATTTAAAAATCGAGCCGTCGGTCACCCGCTTGCTCAGACAAATCCAGTTTAAAGAATCTGATACCTATCTTAAACTAATAGAACAATCTGGCACAAACCATTTGAAAATTGATTTCCGATATGATCAAAACGCGCAAGCAAACATCAATTTGGAAAATAAATGCGGTCGTATATTCTTATCAGCATTGATGGACAAACATCATCAATTTAGAGGCAGGATAAGGACTGATAACTTCAATCTACACAAACTTGATTCATTAGATTTAAATATAGGTAAAGTAGGTCTTAATCTTTCTTTGAACGGAACTTGGGATTCTAAAAAAGCAATCAAAGATTTCCAGGTATCGGGCAAAATCAATCAATTTGAATTTAAAAAATACAATTATCAAAATATCCAGTTAAACATCCGTCATACAAACAATCGATTTAGTGGAAATCTGGGAATGAATGATCCCAACGGCACTTTTCTGCTGGAAGGTCTTTGCATAAAGGCAAATCAAAAGCTCAAGGCAGAAATGAAAGTGCTCTTCAGGAACTTTTCACCCAACGCACTTAATCTAACGGAGAAACTAAAAAACACAACTTTTTCTGCCCAGTTGGCAACCGATTTCACCTGGAAATCCATTGATCAGATTACCGGTAATCTTAATCTGACGGATTTGACAATCAAAAACGATAGCCTGACTAAAACAATTAAAAAGATTTTACTGACCAGTACGGAAGAGAACCAGACAAGAAAGATTCTTCTCGCCAGCGATTTCATGAATGCGCAAATCGAAGGTACTTTCAAAATAAAGTCATTAATGACAAATTTAAAACAAACTTTTCTTACATATTTACCTTCATTGAGAAGTGATTCAACCATAAACCAGACCAATATTCCTAATAATCTTACTATTAGAATTAATATTAACGATACAGATCTATTGTCCCAACTTCTAAATTTTCCGCTCAGTGTTACAAAACCGGCCTATTTCTATGGGGTCTATCGCAGCAACCCAAATAACATCCAAATCAATTGCGCCGTTCCTGAACTTCGTTACAACACCCATGAATTCAAGAACATCTCTCTTAATTGTATAGGAAATAAGAATGTCATTCAAGGAAATTTTGCATTGAACAAAAAGAACACCAACAGCGAAACGTTAGTACGTGTCAAGTTAAATGCAGGACAAGACGCTGTGAATACCAGTATAAAATGGTTTTCACCAGATAATAATATATTCAACGGTAATTTTGAATTTAAAACCTCATTCCAGAAAAACATCAGTAACAAAACCAACACAATAGTACAAATTCTACCCAGCCAGTTCACTTTAGACAACACGACATGGAATGTACATGCTTCCTGTCTCGATATAACTCCAGAAAAAATCCGTATTGAAGATTTTCTTATTGAACAACCAGAAAAACATTTCGAAATTGGAGGAATTGTCTCTGCAAACCCCAAAGACTCCATTGTTGCCGACCTCAAAAATATTGATCTGCAATACATCTTTAATCTAATTGATTTTGAAGCAGTACAATTTGACGGACATGCAACAGGAAAAGTTTTTGCTAACGATTTATTAGGGAATCCAAATATTAAAACGCTTTTGGATATTCCTGATTTTAAATTGAACAATGGTAAGATGGGTAGTCTGAACATATTTGGCAAGTGGGAACTTGAATCAAAATCAATCTATCTGAATGCGATGATGAACGATCCACTGAACGAAAGTATCACGCGTGTAGCAGGGCAAATCACGCCCGGACGAGGACCTGGTTCCGGGTTGAATCTAAACATCATGGCCAACCGGACGAACCTCTATTTTTTAAATAAATATACAAACGGAATTTTCACGAATCTACAAGGCAGAGCTACCGGTCATGCCCGAGTATTCGGTCCGTTTCATCAGATCAATTTAGAAGGCGACCTGCTCGTCAATGAAGCTGATATGAAAATAGATATACTGAACACACATTACCGTTTATACAATGATTCCGTAATTCTTCGCCCGAACAATATCTGGTTTTACAATGCAGACATTTATGATGACTACGGATATGTGGGCAGTAGTGGGCATTATGCCTTGATTGACGGACACCTGCAACATGAGAATTTTTCCAATTTAAGTTACGACATCAGCATCAATGCACAAAATATCTTGGGATACGACCAAAGAAATTTTGGCGATGACGTATTTTGCGGTACAGCATTTGCGACAGGCAAGGCGCACATATACGGCAGGCCAGGTTTACTTAATGTTGATTTAAACATACACCCTGAAGAAAACACGATTTTTACCTACAACTTGTCTTCTCCCGATGTCATCTCCGAGACTCCGTTTATCCGATTTATCGACAAAGATACCAGCGCTACGGATACGACGCAAACGCAACTTAAAGACAGGTTACCGGAAACAGCCGATATGGCCCCTGTTTCAGATATACATATTAATTTTCAACTCGACATCACGCCAAAGGCAACCATGAAAATTCTGATGGATGCCCGTTCGGGAGACTATATTTCACTCAACGGGTACGGTAACATGCGAGCCACCTATTATAATAAGGGAAAGTTCCAACTCTATGGCACCGCACGTATCAATGAAGGAGTTTATAAACTTTCTCTTCAAGACGTGATCAAAAAAGAATTTCAGCTCACTCCTGGTGGTACAGTCACCTTCGGAGGCGACCCTGCAGAAGCCGAGCTGAATTTACAAGCTGTTTACACCGTACCGTCTGTTTCCCTGAACGACCTGAATCCTCAAGGTAATTTCAGCCAGAGCAACGTTCGCGTCAACTGTCTGATGAATCTTACGGGAAAAGCACGTCAGCCCCATATCACCTTCGACTTCGATATTCCCAATGTCAACGAAGACGAAAAACAAATGGTTAAAACTCTGATCAGCACGGAAGAAGAGAAAAACCTCCAGACCATTTATCTACTTGGTATCGGCCGTTTTTATGGATACAACTACAATACGACACAACAAAACCAGTCGTCATTAGCCATGAATTCGCTATTATCCTCCACACTAAGCGGCCAGCTGAACGAAATGCTATCCAACATCATCGGCAGCAACAACTGGAATTTCGGTACGAACCTGAGTACAGGAGAAGAAGGTTGGAGCGACATGGACATTGAAGGGCTGCTCTCAGGGAAATTATTGAACAACAGATTACTGATCAATGGTAATTTCGGTTATAAAGAAAATGCCACCCTCAACAAATCGTCCAATTTTATCGGTGATTTTGACGTACAATGGCTCCTGACCAAAAGCGGAAACATTCGTTTGAAAGGTTACAGTGAAACCAATGACCGGTACTTTACCAAATCTTCCTTAACCACTCAAGGAATCGGTCTGCAACTGAAAAAAGACTTTTCATCCTGGAGAGAACTCTTCAACCTAAAGCCGAAAGCCGCAAAACCCGAAGAAAAAGAAGAGGAAGAAAAAAAGGAAGCTGCTGTGGAGCATTGATCACGAACCGCTACTCTAATAATTCATAACTGCTGATCTGATTTGGCATATCCAGATTGTGCAGCACTTTTTCCAACATAATGCCGTCCATATTATTGTATTCATAACCGAACGTTGCCCGGATACCCTGCAAAATAAACTGGGAAGCACGATCTAAAGCAATAGGCAAACTGTCTCCCTGCATCAAAGCTCCCGTAATCACACTGGTAAAAGCATCTCCCGTACCGGGATAATGTGCAGGAAGGTAAGGACAAGTCACTTTCCAATATCGTCCTCCACACCGATTGTAAGCATAAACAGATGTCATATGAGGTTGATCAATTACCGGGACACTGGTTACAATAACTATTTCAGGCCCCATATCAGACAATTTTCTTAAAACCTGTTTTAATTCACCATCACTCATTCGGTCACGATAGTTTTCCCCCAAGAGCAAATACAATTCCGTCATATTCGGCGTAATCACGTCCGCCTTGTGAATCAACCCCCTCATGCCCAAAACCATATCTTCGGTAAAGCCTTTATACAACTGGCCATTGTCCCCTAAAACAGGGTCAACCACGACTAAATCAGAAGGTCTTCTGAAATCCGAAATAAAATCCTCGACGATCCGGACCTGTTCCGGCGAACCTAAATATCCGGTATAAAAAGTATCAAACCGAAAATCGAGAGCTTTCCATTGACTCACTATGCGTTTCATTTCTGAGGTCAAATCAAGGAATGTAAAAGAAGGATATTGCGTGTGGGTTGAAAGTACGGCAGTGGGTAAAGCACAAACTTGAAATCCCATAGAAGAAAGGATAGGAATAACAGCCATTAAGGAAACTCGCCCGACTCCCGACAGATCATGCACCGCAACAATCCGTTTACTCTGATTTTGTATCTGCATCATTATTTTTTTGTGCAAAACTACTAAAATCAAGAAAAATAATCATGCAGATACAAATAAAATATAGAATTATTTTGAAAATACCACAATAAACGCTATTTTTGATTGATAAGAAACGAAAAAACAACATGAGTTACTTCATTTGCAACGGTCCGCATGAAGGACCATTTGAATTGAACGACTTAAAGAACCAAAACCTGAAACCTGATACCCTGGTCACGCGGTCAGGTATGAACGAATGGAAAAAAGCTGAAGATATAGAAGAAATTGCCCAAATCCTCAATCAAAAGGAAACAAGCAGTTTTACGCAGACTCCAATGCCTAAAACATGGCTGGTTGAATCCATTCTTGCAACTTTATTTTGCTGTCTGCCTTTCGGACTTGTCGGCCTGATCCAAGCAGCAAAAGTCAGTGCGCTTTACTCAGCCGGGAAATACTCTGAAGCACTTGTAGCCAGTCAGGAAGCAGGAAAATGGACAAAAATAAGTATTGCTGTGGGCATCATTTTCGCATTGCTTTATTTCTCGTTTTGGGGGGCCGGTTTCGTTCTGGCCGGTATGAACTGAATAAAATGAAAAAAAGGGGCATTTGGATTTTCTATTCTATAAGTGCGCTTGGCTTATTATTTTTTTTCTTGAACCCAAGCAATACGGCACTATTTCCAAAATGTCCCTTTCTTTTGCTTACAGGTTGGAAATGTCCCGGTTGCGGGAGTCAGAGAGCTATCCACAATTTGCTTCATCTTAATATTCAGGAGGCGTTCAAAAACAACGCACTGCTCACCCTGCTTCTGATTCCGGTCCTAATCGGCATCATCGTCGAATATGGACCACAATCATTCCGTAAATTCAGAAATCAATTAAACCGACCAATAATTGGCTGGATTATGTTTGGCCTACTGATCTTGTGGGGAATTCTGCGGAATATTTTTTCTTTCTGATCATCATGATAATGGTTTCCAAGCAGAATATCTGTAAAACAGTTCCTTTAAAAGCAAAATCATCAGAATTAGCCCTAACAAAGGACTTTCTGGAAAGATAAAATCTGCCAATAGTTTGATCCACGCATATAATTTTGTATTTTTGCATAAAACCACACAGTTTCTGGAAACAGAGAACAACAGCAAGGTGAAAAACACTTGTTATGTCTATCCACAACCAAAAAGATGATGAACTATGGCATTGGTCAATGAACATTTTTTAAAATTTCCAGGCAATTATTTCTTCTCAGACATTACCAAGAAGATCAACACTTATAAGGTAACACATCCTAAGAACAAACTGTTTCGCATCGGTGTGGGCGATGTCACCCGCCCAATGCCCAAAGTGTGCACGGAAGCTATGTGCCGGGCCGCCGAAGAATTGTCCCATCCCGACACTTTTCGCGGCTATGGTCCTGAACAAGGCTACGATTTCCTCATTGACGCCATTATTAAGAATGAATATACTGCCCGGGGTATCAATTTATCCAATTCAGAAATATTCATTAGCGAAGGGGCCAAAAGCGATACGGGTGGAATCGTTGATATACTCCGCCACGACAACAATTTGGGCGTGACAGATCCGACTTATCCGGTCTATATTGACAGTAACGTCATGTGGGGACGTGCAGGCATTTTGGAACCTGAAACCGGAAAATGGAGCAATGTGACTTACATACCCTGCACCGAAAGCAACAACTTTATTCCGGAAGTACCCAAACAACGTATCGACATTCTTTACCTTTGTTTTCCGAATAATCCGACAGGCATCACTCTGACTAAAACCGAACTCAAAAAATGGGTCGACTATGCCTTGAAAAACGATACGCTGATTCTTTTTGACGCAGCCTACGAACGCTTCATAACGCGGCCGGAGGTTCCCCATTCCATCTATGAAATCAGAGGGGCCAAAAAATGTGCCATCGAATTCAGGAGCTATTCTAAAACTGCCGGTTTTACCGGAGTACGTTGCGGATATACCGTCATTCCCAAAGAATTATATGCGACAACACTCGAGGGCGAGAAAATTTCCCTCAATCAATTGTGGCTGCGCAGGCAAACCACAAAATTTAATGGCACCTCCTATATATCCCAACGCGGAGCTGCTGCAATCTATACACCGGAAGGCGTCAGACAAGTACAGGAAAACATCCAGTATTATATGCGCAATGCCGCCTTTATGAAAGGAAAGATCACAGATATCGGACTGAAAGTGTGGGGCGGCACGGATTCACCATACCTCTGGGTGAAAACGCCTCACGGAGAATCTTCGTGGAAATTCTTTGAACGCATGCTTTATGAAGCCAATGTCATTGTCACGCCCGGCATTGGTTTCGGACCGGGTGGCGAAGGCTTTGTCCGCATGGCTGCATTCTGCGACCAGGAAGAAAGCCGAGAAGCCTTGGATCGTATCGCTCAAGCCATATAGTCAATCCATTTTTTGCATAATCTCAATCAAAAACCGCATATTCATGCGGTTTTTGATTTTTTATTGCATAAAACTTGCATACAAGTAAGTTCTAACCTATTTTTACCGACGAAAAATCATCATATCACACACAACACAATCTTTTAATCATCCAAAATTAATACGTATGATCTATGATAAAGACATGTTGGATACATTTTATGCAACATACCATGAGAAAGTAAATCATGCCCGTAAATGTCTGAAACATCCGATGACACTTGCTGAGAAAATATTGTATGCACACCGATACAACTTATCAGAAACGTGTCATTACGTCCGCGGCGAAGATTATGCCCACTTCAGACCCGACCGGGTAGCGATGCAAGACGCAACGGCCCAAATGGCTCTTCTGCAATTTATGAATGCCGGAAAAGATCGGGTAGCCGTCCCTACCACAGTCCATTGCGATCATTTGATTCAGGCCAATCAAGGCAGTCAGACAGATTTACCCAAAGCTCTGGAATCGAATCAGGAAGTGTATCATTTCCTGAGAAGTGCCGCTTCCAAATATGGAATCGGATTCTGGAAACCAGGAGCAGGAATCATTCATCAGGTTATTTTAGAAAATTACGCATTTCCCGGGGGAATGATGGTCGGAACCGATTCCCATACACCTAACGCCGGCGGATTGGGCATGATAGCCATAGGAGTCGGAGGTGCAGATGCTGTCGATGTCATGACGGGAATGGAATGGGAGCTGAAAATGCCCAAAATTATCGGAATTAAGCTCACCGGCAAACTGAACGGATGGGCGGCTCCCAAAGATATTATCCTGAAACTGGCCGGCATCCTGACCGTCAAGGGAGGGACCAATGCCATTTTGGAATATTTCGGCGACGGTACAACGTCTCTTTCAGCCACCGGCAAGGCAACCATTTGTAATATGGGCGCAGAAGTAGGAGCAACCACCTCCATCTTCCCGTACGACGACAACATGATCGAATATCTGAAAGCCACAGGAAGAAACGAAGTAGCCCATGCCGCAACAGCTGTTGCCCACGATCTGAAGGCTGATCCTGAAGTGGCGCTCGAGCCCGAAAAATATTATGACCGGATTATTGAAATCGACCTGGATCAATTGGAACCCTATCTGAACGGACCATTTACACCGGATGCTGCCTGTCCGATTTCAGAATTTGCCGAGAAAGTGAAAAAAAATCATTATCCGCGTCAAATGGAGGTTGGGCTGATTGGTTCTTGTACCAATTCTTCCTATCAGGATCTCAGCAGAGCAGCCTCACTGGCTCGTCAAGCTGTTGAAAAAGAAATACCCGTAGCCGCACCGCTCATCATCAATCCGGGATCTGAGCTCATTAGAGCCACTGCAGAACGCGACCACATCATCGCCGATTTTGAAAAGATCGGCGGAATAATCATGACCAATGCCTGCGGTCCCTGTATCGGACAATGGCAGCGCCATACAGACGACCCCACACGGGCCAACTCCATAGTCACATCATTCAACCGCAATTTTGCCAAACGCGCAGACGGCAACCCGAATACACATGCTTTCGTAGCTTCTCCGGAGATTGCCTTAGCCATGACCATCGCCGGCGACTTATGCTTCAATCCGTTGACAGACAGTCTGCTGAATCAGAACGGAGAGCAAGTAAAATTAGATCCGCCATCCGGTGACACCTTACCCCGAAAAGGATTCACAGTAGACGACAACGGCTACCGGGCACCGGCCGAAAACGGAAAGGAAGTAATCGTTCGCATCAATCCGGAATCGAACCGCCTGCAGCAGTTAGCCCCGTTTGCTCCCTGGAATGGAAAAGATCTGCTGGATATGCCTCTGTTGATCAAGACACAAGGAAAGTGCACTACGGACCATATTTCCATGGCCGGACCCTGGCTACGTTTCCGCGGACATCTGGAAAACATTTCCGATAATCTGCTGATGGGGGCCGTCAACGCATTCAATGGAAAAACGAATCAGGTATGGTGTCGTCTTTCTCAAGGCTATGAAACAGTATCCGGCGCAGCAAAAGCTTATAAAGCGGCCGGACTCTCATCCATTGTCGTGGCTGAAGAGAACTATGGCGAAGGATCCAGCCGGGAACATGCCGCCATGGAGCCTCGTTTTCTGAACGTACGAGTCATCTTGGCAAAAAGTTTTGCCCGAATCCACGAAACGAATCTGAAAAAGCAAGGCATGCTGGCTCTGACCTTCGCCCATAAAGAAGACTACGACAAGATTCAGGAACACGACCTGATTTCCGTCATCGGCCTGAAAGACTTTACCCCCGGCAGCTCCCTTCAGGTCGTGCTGACTCATGAAGACGGACAACAGGAAACCATTATCGCCCACCACACCTACAACCAGCAACAGATCGAATGGTTCCGGGCAGGTTCGGCGCTCAACACATTCACCCAGAAACAATAAAAAGACATCCCTATTATGAAAAAAGCCTATATGCAAGCGGGAAAGATCGTGGTTCCCGATGAAGTTATCATTCCTTACATCACCGGCGACGGAGTCGGTCCGGAAATTACGCCAGTATGTCAGGCCATCGTCCACGAAGCGGTCAACAAAGCCTACAAAGGCAAACGAAACATCACCTGGATGGAAGTGCTTGCCGGTGAAAAAGCATTCCGTGAAACCGGAAGCTGGCTGCCCGACGCAACGATGGAAGCCTTCAACACTTATCTGATCGGTATAAAAGGACCGCTGACCACACCCGTCGGAGGAGGAATCCGTTCGCTGAATGTCGCTCTGCGACAGACACTCGACCTTTATGTCTGCCTCCGCCCCGTACGCTGGTTCCGAGGTGTCGTATCTCCGGTTAAAGAACCCCAGACAGTCGACATGCATATTTTCCGGGAAAACACGGAAGACATTTATGCCGGAATTGAATGGGAACAAGGAACACCAGAGGCCCGTAAATTCTACGAATTTCTGAAAAACGAAATGGGAGTCAAAAAAGTACGATTTCCTGAAACATCCTCATTTGGTGTAAAACCTGTTTCCGTCGAAGGAACCCAACGTCTGGTACGCTCTGCCATAACATATGCCCTGCTCCACCGGCTTCCGTCGGTCACGTTGGTTCACAAAGGCAATATCATGAAATTTACGGAAGGCGGATTCAAGAAATGGGGTTACGAAGTAGCAGAAACAGAATTTCCCGAGCAGACATTCACCATGCAGCAATACGAAACAATTCGGAAACAAGAAGGTGAGGACCAAGCCCGGAAAGCATGGGCAGCAGCTCGTGAGGCAGGAAAAATCATCATTAAGGACTGCATTGCAGACGCATTCCTGCAAAACACCCTCCTGATACCGGAAGAATATTCTGTCATAGCTACCCTGAACCTGAACGGCGACTATATATCCGACCAGCTGGCAGCCATGGTTGGTGGTATCGGTATAGCTCCGGGTGCCAACATCAATTACCAGACAGGCCATGCCATCTTTGAAGCAACACACGGAACAGCTCCGAACATAGCGGGCCAAAACATCGTCAACCCTTGCTCGCTCCTGCTCTCATCAGTCATGATGCTGGAATACATGGGTTGGAAAGAAGCCGCCGTCCTCATTACGGATGCTCTGGAAAAAGCCTTTGAAAACGGTGAAGCCACAAACGACTTAGCCCGATTCATGCCCGAAGGAAAGCCATTGGGCACCCGGGAATTCGGTCAAAGAATAATCGAATTACTGTAAAATGATTCCTTTTAATAATTAACCTCTCTAAACGACTGATATGAATAAAGAATATATAGTATACAAACTCTCTGAGTGTGCCAAGCATGCCTGCCGCATCGACAATGAGCTCTTCACCAAATACAACGTAAAACGCGGACTGCGCAACGAAGACGGAACAGGCGTATTGGTCGGCCTGACCCGCATCGGCAATGTCGTAGGTTATGAACGGGCAGAAAACGGCCAACTGACCCCCATACCGGGAAAACTGTTCTATCGCGGCTACGATCTCGACGATCTGGCCCACGGCCTGCTTCAGGAGAAGCGTTTCGGATTCGAAGAAGTGGCCTATCTGCTGCTTTCTGGCGAACTGCCCGACAAAGAACAATTAGCTGCTTTTCAGGAACTGATCAACGACAACATGCCGCTCGACAAAAAGACAACCATGCACATCATTGATCTGGAAGGACAGAATATCATGAACATTTTGGCCAGAAGCGTTCTGGAAATGTACACGTTCGATCCCAATCCGGACGACATTTCCCGCGACAACCTGATGCGCCAGTCCATCCAGCTGATTTCGCGCTTCCCGACCGTCATCGCCTATGCCTACAATATTTACCGCCACAGCACGCACGGACGCTCTCTTCATATCCGCCATCCGAAGGAAAACTACACATTAGCCGAAAACTTTCTGTACATGCTCAAGAAAGAATTCACGCCCCTCGAAGCACGTACACTCGATCTGTTGCTTATCCTTCATGCCGAACATGGAGGAGGAAACAACTCTACGTTCACAGTCCGTGTGACCAGCTCCACCCGGACAGATACCTACTCCAGTATTGCAGCCGGTATCGGCTCCCTGAAAGGACCATTGCACGGAGGTGCCAACATCAAGGTCAGCGATATGTTCGAACACCTCAAGCAAAACATATCCGACTGGAAAAACACAGACGAAATCGATACCTATCTGATCCGTATGCTGAACGGCGAAGCCTATGACCACAGCGGACTGATCTATGGCATCGGGCATGCCGTCTATACCATATCAGATCCGCGAGCTGTCCTGCTCAAGGAGCTGGCCAGAGAACTCGTGGCCGAAAAAGGACGCGAAGACGAATTTGAGTTTCTTGAACTGATCGAAGAACGGGCAATCGAATGTTTCCGAAGAGTCAAAGGCAACAAGAAACAGGTTTGTGCCAATGTGGACTTGTACTCCGGTTTTGTCTACGACCTGATCGGACTGCCTCAGGAAATTTACACGCCGCTGTTCGCCATGGCCCGCATTGTCGGCTGGACTGCCCACCGGATAGAGGAACTGAATTTTGAAGGCCGCCGGATCATCCGTCCTGCTTACAAGACCGTTATCGACGAACAAGTCTACAAGAAAATAGACGAACGCTGAAAAAAGATTCACGACCAAAAAAGCTAACACATCGAATAATCTGTTATTTTATAAAAAACGACAGGATCGGATAATGGCCGAATCAATGGAAAAACGTATCTTTGCCTCCAGATCAATACAAATACAGAAAAAGATGAAAAAAGGTTTATTGCTTGCTGCTTCAGCTGCGCTGCTTTTCGGTTCCTGCATCGAAAACGACGGAACTCATTACACGGAACTTATCTACCCGTCTCAGGGAGGCAAAGTGTTGTATGCCGACCAAACAAACGATTCCTTGAAATTTATTACGTTTGATCCCTGGTCGATTGATACCCTTTACCGCTACACAGCCGGAAAACTCCGGATCAGTTTAGATCCGTCGGATCTGGCGGGTGACGTGCCGAGTGGATATTACGTGAATAAAACGGTCAAATTCACGTTTGCTCCCAACACAAGCGATACCATCAAGTCCGTCTCCCTGATCCTCAACTCGAACAATTATAAATTCGAGTCCATCTATTATCAGGTGAATTATCTGAATATTGAGCGCCCTGTCATGGACCGGGACGATTATAGTTTCGAACTTACCGACTCCGCAACGACCACGCTCGACAGTATCTGCTTCGTTGCCTACGGCGACTGGCAGCTGGAAGTGATCAATCCGGAGACAACCGACTGGATCACGCTGACTAAAAACAACGGCAGCAAAGGAAGCAACACGGTTCCTCTGAAACTGACCGTAAACGACAGTGAAGCCGCCCGTCTGGCCACATTGAAGCTGACCAGCAACGGAGCAAGCACACCTATTCTGGTCAAACAAATGGCCGGGAAAAAAGAGGAATAATCTTTTAACAAAAAAGTTCTGCACCCTTCGGGGTACAGAACTTTTTTGTTTTTATGAAAAACCATAAACCGTAACGACTATGATCTGCTCCAAACAAATATTCACAATCAGTGCTCTTCTATGCGCCAATCTGTATCCGGCTCAGGCCAAACGTCATCAGGCCAGCCCCAACACGCCTAATGTCATTGTCATTATGGCCGACGACATCGGTTACGGCGACCTTTCCTGCTACGGAACCCAGGAAATCCAGACCCCCCATACGGACCAACTGGCCAAAAACGGCATCCGGTTCACCAACGCACATGCCGTAGCCGCAACCAGCACTCCGTCGCGCTATGCCTTTCTGACTGGAGAATATCCGTTCCGAAAAAGCAACACTGACGTAGCTGCCGGCAATGCCGGCATGATCATCCGCCCGGAACAGTTCACTGCGGCAGATCTGTTCCGAAGCAAAGGCTATACCACGGCAGCCATCGGAAAATGGCATTTAGGCATCGGCGACAAAACGGGAACACAGGATTGGAACGCTCCCCTTCCCTGTGGTCCGAACGATTTAGGCTTTGACTATACCTATATCATGGCGGCTACAGCCGACCGCGTTCCCTGCGTTTTCATTGAGAACGGATGCGTAGCCAACTATGATTCCTCAGCACCCATATATGTCAGCTATACAGAAAATTTTCCAGGAGAACCGACCGGCAAAAACAATCCGGAACTGCTTTACAACCTGAAACCCAGCCACGAACACAACATGTCGATCGTAAATGGTATTTCCCGGATCGGCTACATGAAAGGTGGTGGAACAGCGCTCTGGAAAGACGAGAACATTGCCGATTCCATCACCGTCCACGCACTCGACTTTATCAAAGAAAACAAAGACAATCCTTTCTTTCTGTATCTGTGTACCAATGACATTCACGTACCGCGTTTCCCGCACGAACGCTTCCGCGGCAAAAGTAAAATGGGGCTGCGCGGCGATGCCATCCTACAATTTGACTGGACGGTCGGACAGGTTACTGGTTTGCTGAAGGAGTTGAACATCGAAAAAAACACCATCATCATCCTTACCAGCGACAATGGTCCGGTTTTAGACGACGGTTATCAGGATCAGGCAGTAGCGTTGGCCGGCAACCACAAACCGGCCGGTCCCTACCGGGGCGCCAAATACTCTGCCTTTGAAGGAGGTACAATCGTTCCCTTTATTGTAAGCTGGCCCGGACACATCACTCCAGGCGAAAGCCATGCTCTGGTCTCCCAGATCGACTTTTTAGCCTCTCTCTCGGCCCTGATCCGGGGAACCATCCCTCAGTACATGGCGTGCGACAGTTACAACCAATGGAGCACATGGTGTGGCATGAATCCGAACGGACGTCCCTGGGCACTCGGACTGTCCTCCAGCCATGCACTGTCTGTAAAAGCCGGCAACTGGAAATATATCGAACCAAACAACGGACCGGAAAAGATACCCTGGGTCCCCAGCATAGAATCGGGCAACAGCAAGGAACCTCAATTATACCGGATCGACCAGGAGCCCGGCGAGACCAGGAACCTGGCTGAACAGAACCCGGAACTGGTTCGCAAATTCAACGAACTGATTCAAGAACAAAAGCAGCGAAAGCCCTCTATTTCCATGAACAGGAACCAACTTCCCGACATCATCACGGAAACGACCACGACATCAACTGTCACGCAATAAGACACAACGGATAGCGCCTTTTCCTTCGGACCTTCATCTTTATTTGTGTCCGGATGGAAAAGGCGCTATCCGTTTGATATGGTACAGGAAAATGATCCCGAATACATCAGAATTTATAGCCGATGGTCAAGGCCACCTGATGACGGTCCAGGTTGACTCCTACCGGTGACAGACGGGCGTTGGGATCGCCCGTATACAGAGGATCATGAGCCAATTCACCCATAAAACTGTCGTCAAAAGCGTAAAAATCGGCATGTTGCGTCCGATATTTGTACGCCAGATCTACATAAAGTTTCTTCTTCTGGTAGCCCAAACCCAAGGTAAAGAGGTTTACAGCCCCCTTGTTCATATAATCCGTTGCCACATTGTAAGACAAAGCATACGAATCTATACTCTGGTCGAAACGGGCATACTCCTGATAAGCTTCTGAATAATAGTTATAACCAACCCGGGCCCGAAGTGCCGGATGTAATTTTACTTCCAGACCAACTTTCACGTTATGTCCGCCCTTTAGCGAACGATGGGTCAGCGCATTCATTTCCTGATCACGTGCAGCCCCTCCCCACGTATTATAATCGAGATACCCCATCCGCGTCTTGGCGTAATTGACATACTCATATTCGGCTCCTATGGCCAGATAATCGCCTAAGGTATGTCCCAGACTGAAACGGAACTTCCACGGAGTCGTCAGACTATAGTCCAGATAATTTTCCGCCGGTCCGTCGTAACGATACAGGCCATCCGGATGATAGACTCCGTCGGCATCATAATGAGTCTCCATATTCATATAGGCCGCAGACTGCATCGTGTAAAAAGTCGGTGTCTCCACTGTAAAACCGATGCGGAATGCCGAATAAAGAAACGGACGCACAATAATCCCGAATTTAGCATTTACTCCGGTTCCGGATATCGTCTGCTGGTTGTTCATGTTGTAGTCATAATATTCCTTGTCGAGCTCATACAGTTCGGTATAAGTCGTATAGGAACGGTAGTTGATGTTTTCAAAGCCCAATGTGGCACCCAAGTAAATCTGTTCCTTGAGATTTGCCGACAAATTCAGGTCGAAAGCGTGCACTCCACCTTCCGTCACCCGGGAAAACTGGTTCCCCTGAGAAGGCTGTCCGTAGAATTTTCCCTCGCTCTCATTCAGCAGATAGGAAGAATAGGCTGTTGAGGCCAGATCGCTCGGGAAATAGTATCCGTCGTCTTCCTGATAAGCAAACAAATTACTCAGATAAGCCAACTGATCGGTCTGCGACAGTCCCTGGGTATCAGCCTGATCGGCCACAAGGACATGATTGAAATTCACTTTCTTCTGATAATTAAAGCCAAAATTCAGAAATTTCAACGTAGGTCCGTCCCAATGCCGACTGATGACAAATCCCATGTTGTCGAACGAAAAATGCGTGTAGTCCTCGCCGGACAAAGGTTTGTCGGCCTGAGTCAGCACACTGACCGTACCGGCAAAATCGCTGCCCCGATAAAGTCCGATACCTGCCGGATTGACCGACATCACCGAAATATCGGCTCCCAATGCCCCAAGAGCACCGCCCATAGCGACAAACCGGGCCGTGCCGTTAAGATCCGAAACCGTAGTCAACCGTTCATTCAGATATGTATCCTGAGCCGAAAGGGACATGGAGGTCAAGAAAATAGCCGTCCAAAGTCCTGCATGACAAATTTTTTTCATAAAAATCATTTTTAATCATTCTTTTTTCTCGATTTCCGGTACACGGCATCCTTATCGTCTGCCTCTGCTCACACCGCCGCCACTCACACGGGCACCCCGGGATACGCCTCCGGTCGACTGACGAATCACACTTCCCGACGAGCGTCCTATCGTAGAACCGGACGAAGCAGGCGAAATCCGCCGCGTTCCTGTTGACTGATAAGAGCGGTTCGCTCTGTTCTGACTCCGTGTTGTAGTCGTCGTACGGTTCGAATTGGTCGAATTCACCCGGGTTGTCGTTGTACGGGCACTGCGGCCAGAGGTCGGATAAGTACGGTTCACCCGCGCTCCCCGTGTTGTAGAACCTACTCCGGATCGTCCCGATACCGGACGTCCCACGGCCGGACGGCCAACACGTGTTACGGGATGCCTGTTCCAGGCATAATCATGGTAGTGATGATGCCAATACGGATAGCCCCAGCCCCAGCCATAATAAGGATAACCCCAACCGAAGCCAAATCCCCAATAAGGGCTGCTGTAACGGAAAGTCCACCAGAATCCGGCATCCCAAGGCGCATAATACCAACTGTTCCAACAGGTAGGAAAAGCATAGGCATACCAACCGTCGTTATATACATTCCAATAAATGGAAGCCGGGCCATAACACAAATCCCAATAGAGCGGACTGCTCACCGGAATACCGATCGTCGGCGAACAGAACATCAGGATACGACGCGCACAGGCATAATCTTCATCACTGCCTTCAAAGCCATTGACCCAGCCGCTGTCATCCAAAGAATCACCAATCGTATAGCCGTAATCTTCCATTCCAGCATCGGCACTATCCTTGGCTTCCACCAGACGGTAGCGACGATTATACTCATCCACATCCCGATCATTCGCAGCAGAATACGGTTCTTCATAAGAAAAAGAATATCCCGGTGAATACGACCGCACACTATCGCCATACTGATCCGGAGTTTCTCGAACAACGGTCTGAGGCTGCGTCTTTACTTCTTTCTTTTGTTTTGTAGGCACAAAATACATGTCATCCTGCTGTGCCCAAGCAATCAAGGGAAACATCAGTCCCGCCAACATAATCCCAAACAATCTATTTCTTCTCATATAACGGACTTTTTTAGACAAGCTGTACTATGCAAATTTAAACGTAATGTGCATCATTTACAAAGAAAAAGGCGTAATAAAAGTTACGGAATGTTCTTTTTATGATAAAAAAAGAACTCCTGAAATCAGATTCCGGGAAAAAGGGTTAACTTTGTTTTCAAACAGACTTTAAACCAGATATCCATGAAATATTTTGAGGTGTCCTTTATCATCCGTCCCTATTCCGAAACAGCATCCGACATTCTCTGTGCCCTGGCAGCAGAGGCTGGTTTTGAATCTTTTACGACCGAAGAGGAAACATTGAAAGGGTATGTGCAGCAAGAGCTTCTCGACGAGCAGCTGCTGCGCGACCACATACACGCCTTTCCGCTGCCGGATACGGACATCACGTATGAAATCCGGGAAGCTCCCTATAAGAATTGGAACGAAGAATGGGAGAAAAATGGTTTCGAACCGATCCTGATCGGCGATGAGCTGATCGTCAGAGGGACGAACCACGAAAAGCCGGAACAGATCAAATACGATCTGGTGCTCGACCCTAAAATGTCCTTCGGGAGCGGAAGCCATCAGACCACACGCATGATGCTGATCCGACTGCTTCATTCCGACTTGCGCGGTAAAAGAGTTTTAGATGCCGGATGCGGCACCGGCGTCCTGTCGTTGCTGGCAGCCCGTAAAGGTGCATCGGAAGTGTTGGCATACGACATCGATGAATGGAGCGTGGACAATGCGAAAACCAACAGAAAGCTCAACGGACTGGAACGGCAAATTACCGTAGTCCAGGGCAATGCTTCCATTTTAGAAAATCAGGAACCGTTCGACATCATACTGGCCAACATCAACCGGAATATACTCCTGGCCGATATGGCAAATTTTGTCCGCGTGCTGCGTCCGGAAGGTGAACTTTTTCTGAGCGGCTTCTATACAGAAGACGTAGCGGCGCTGAAAAACAAGGCAACAGAATTAGGACTGACTTTCTGCGACCAGATGGATGACGACCACTGGTCCTGTCTGAAATTTACGAACCATTCGAAAAACAGCAAAAACATAAAGAAAGGGAAATAGCCGTATTTAAAACATTTTGTCACAAAAAACACCAGAATAGCAACCGGCCATCATTTTTCAAAAGCCCAATCCGGAGAAATTTAAGGAATAAAAAAGTGCATAAAACAGGCCGAAAATGTATTTTATGCGTTTTTTTGCCTTGTGTTTTAATCACAAAAAGCATAAATCTGCTATTGCCAGAACGCATCTCTACAAAATGAGACCGCGATGAGCTGTAAAAACGAAGGCCATCAGCACATAAAATGATGGCCACCACCTTTTTTCAGCGCTGTATTAACGTCCAGAACAGAACCTGAATGAGCTGGATGAAGTCTTTTTCCAAACAAAAAAATCAGCTTTAACCTGCTATAAGACAGCAGGAAATATCTGAAAAGGGCCTTGTATATTTAAAAATTCAAGCCTCCCGGCCAGTTTTCTTATAAAAACACGATTATCGGACGAGCAATTTAACAAAGTGTCAAAATGACAAAGGCCATCCCCATCACCATATTTCCCGGAAACTTACCGGTCAGTTCTTGGCCTGAAGCAGATCTTCATCATCTTCTTCCGGAATCACCAGCTCCAGTAATTCATCAGAAGAACCATTGAAAATATTGCAGTCGACCGGCCCCTTGATGCCGGCCACCTGACCACAGTCCGTGTATTGCCAGAAATGCCATTTACCCCGATAGGCCAACTTTTCCACATAATAATGGGCGATCCAGAACGGATATTGATTGAACACGGAATCGTTCAAATATTTCTCCTTAAACTTATAACCGGAATAAATGATCGGCTTCACCCCATAGCGTCTTTCGACCAGATCGAGCCACTTTCTGACTTCACGCTGCAACTGCGCCACCGTAAGATCGCCGGCCTTTTCCACATCCAGCACAGGCGGAAGATCACCGGGTTCGAGATGCACCTGTTTCATAAAGAACTCAGCCTGACGACGTCCGTCGACATCAGGCGTATAGAAATGATAGACACCGCGCAAAAGTCCGTTTTTGCGCGACTCAAAAAAATTCAAATTAAAATTGTCGTCAACAATGGAAACTCCCTCCGTCCCCTTCATAAATACGAAACTGACGGGTACCCCCTTGATGTCGGCATTGCGAAGCACTTCCCAGTCAATAATTCCCTGATAACGCGAAATATCAATGCCATGCACGGTGTATCCCGAAGGATAGACTCCTTCTCCATAAATGGCTTTCCAACGGAAAGAAAAAGGATCGATGAAGAAATAGTAAAACAACGTAACAACCAGAACTGCAAACAAGATGCCTCCTGCCATGACCGACCACGACGGAATATGAAGCAGACGAAAACGCCCTTTTCTCTTCCGGCGGCTGTTCCTTGTGCGCGCTTTTTTATGGACAGACGTTTTCCGCCGTTGAACGGAAGTAGACGACGCGCTCCCCGACGGCTGCTCGCTGCGGCGACGGACGGTTGTAGCCTTTTTTTCTGATGACGCACTGCGCTGCTGGTGTACCGAGTTCATGAATAATATCCCCTATATCTCTAAAAAGAACAGAAACTGTGTCCCCTCATAAATATATAAAGAAAAGTCCCCTCTCCCATTTTCAGGGCAAAGAAGGGACTTTTCCTATCATCTATATCATTTTATTTAGCCTGCTCCAACTGCAAAGTCTTGGTCGGCTGGTCACATACTTCAGACGGACCGAAGTACTGAATCGGACCAGGATAAACGAAGCAGGTTTCACGAGCCCACTGGTCACGCTTTGCAGCAAAAGTCTTGAATGGAGCCCCATCGAGACGAACCAGAGCCTTCTTGATCACCGGCTTCATCTCACCGTTACGGCGTTCCATGTTCATCATCATGGTAATAGGCACACCACCGGCTACCCACTCAGCAGCAGGAGCAGTAGTATTCTTCACGATGGCCATATAGCCGGTCTTGCCATTGGCAATCAACATGGCAGCACTGGTTCCCAGAGCATAGCAATAGTCTGCATCATAGTTGGAAGGAGCAGCACAACGTCCTTCGTAACCGAAGAAGTGATGCAACGGAGCGAATTTACCCACATACTTGCCTTCCTTCTTCCATTCAGCCAACTTGCCGGCAACCATCTCAGAAAGCAACTTCTCTGTTTCGATCAAAGAAACCTGTACGTTTCCGTGCGGGTCACGCTCCAAAGTCAACTGAGCGGCAACGCCTACCGGCAATGACTCATAAACAGCCTTGTTCTCAGCAGAAAGCTTGCTCAGGATCCAGGCACGCTGCTCTTCCTTGGCAACAGACTCGCCTTCCGGAGTAGCCAGCAAATCGTTCAGCTCGGCAATCAGCTTTTTCATGACCGGAATAAATTCGATCAAGCCTTCCGGAATCAATACCGTACCGAAGTTATTTCCGTCGGCAGCACGGTCGGCTACGGTCTTGGCAATATAGGTTACGATGTCATCCAAAGTCTGGTTCTTGGCCTCAACTTCCTCTGAAATGATGCAGACATTCGGCTGTACCTGCAGGGCACACTCCAAGGCGATGTGCGAAGCCGAACGACCCATCAGCTTGATGAAGTGCCAGTACTTGCGGGCAGAATTGGCATCACGCTGGATGTTACCGATAACTTCTGAATAAGTCTTACAAGCCGTATCGAAGCCAAAAGAAGTCTCAATCTGATCATTCTTCAGGTCGCCGTCGATTGTCTTCGGGCAACCGATAACCTGAACACCATAGTTCTTGGCAGCATAATACTCGGCCAATACACAGGCATTGGTATTGGAATCATCACCACCGATGATGACCACAGCCTTGATGTTCAGCTCGCGCAGAATCTCCAGTCCCTTCTCGAACTGCTCTTCCTTCTCCAGCTTGGTACGTCCGGAACCGATCATATCGAAACCGCCGGTATTGCGGTATTCATCGATAATGTCGGCTGTAAGTTCTTTATACTTATGGTCCACCAAACCGCCAGGGCCCAAAATAAAGCCATATAACTTATTCACCGGGTTCAAACGCTTCAAAGCGTCGAACAAGCCGCAGATCACATTATGACCGCCAGGTGCCTGACCGCCGGAAAGAATCACACCCACATTCATCGGGGCAAACTCTTTGGCTTCGCCCTGAACGAACTCAATCAAAGGCATACCGTAGGTGTTGGGGAATAATTTCTTGATTTCTTCCTGATCAGCAACAGACTGGGTAGGAGCACCTTCCTGAACACTTACGCTGCCCTGCAAGCCCAACGGCAGTTTAGGCTGATAAGCAGCTCTTGCGATTTGCAATGCACTTTTTTCCATAATACAAATGTTCTAATTTTATAATGATAAATGAAAATCCCTGCTTTTTCGGGAAGCAAAATTAATATTTTTCACGGACATACAGAAACTTATCCTGCAAAATCATATTTTTTTCTCTTTTAAAGAGGCAAAACATTTGGTGTATCCATTTTTTTATTATCTTTACGACTGCTTTTATCAGATCATTAAATTACAACTTTATGGCAAACAGAAGGACTTTAAAGAAGAATATCAATGGCATTTGTAGCGAATTGTTTTATGAATGCGTCGCCTTACTTCATTATAATATAGATGTGAACAAGGAAGATGTAGACAATATCATGACCCGTATTCTCCTGATGCAGGACGAATTTATCAGCCGCATCAGCCATACGGAACCGGGTAATGTTAAGAACTTCTACAAAAAGCTGAAAGAAGATTTCAGCGCCCAAGTGTCGGACATTGTTGATTCTTTAGGAAACCTGAGCTGATGATATCATCATTTTGTCGCCTGATTCTTTTCAAGTGGTGGAAATGGAAAGCCGAAATCACTTGCCCCATACCGGACAAGTGCATTATGGCTATTGCTCCGCATACCAGTAATCTGGATTTCATTATCGGCATTCTGTATAGCCGTGCAGTCGGCATGAAAGCCAATTTTCTGATGAAAAAGGAATGGTTTTTCTGGCCGATGGGTATTCTGATGCGCCGGCTTGGAGGCATCCCCGTATATCGGAACAAAAAAACAAGCCTTACGGACCAATTGGCCGAATATGCCCGTAAGAGTCCGTTTTTTCAATTAGCCATCACCCCTGAAGGAACCAGATCGCGCGTGGAAGAATGGAAAAAAGGATTTTACTATATTGCCTACAAAGCCGAAATTCCAATCCTGCTCTTCGGACTCGATTTCGAACACAAACGAATCGTATGCACCCGAGAAATTTTTCCGACAGGCGACTACAATGCCCAAATCATAGAAATCAAGAATTATTTTAAGAGTTTTAAAGGAAGACACCCAGAAAAATTCAGTGTCGGAACGATTTAATTTGAATGCTCATGAAACCTAAAATCATACTCCTGGCAGGGTTTTTCCTGCTGGGATTTTCTGTTTATGCACAAAATGATGCCACGACCATAAAAAGATCGCTGAATAATTATTTTCAGAACTGGAACACAACCTATACCACAGAAAACGAACGATGCCGGATCGACAAAATAGACATCGACCGGGGAAACAGAACCATACACGTTTACGGAAACGAACTATTTGCGGCCCAACCATTCACGGTTGAGAAAACGGCTAAAATCTATAAAGACATAAAACGGCTGTTACCGCGTAGCTATCATGCCTACGACCTGATTGTCTACGGAAAAGACTATCCGATCGAGGATCTCATCCCCAATGCCCTGAACGGCAAGCACAAGAGCAACAAAAAATGGGGCAAACGGGAATATAACGGAAATCCCTGGACCAAGAACATGTCGCACCCCTACCGGATCAGCAAAGGCCTTCAGGACCGGCATTTCAGCATTTGGGCCAGTCACGGCAATTATTTCAGACAGGGGACCAACCGATGGCAATGGCAACGGCCCAATCTGTTTTGCACGAATGAAGACCTGCTGACCCAGACAATCGTAATCCCCTATCTCATTCCCATGCTCGAAAACGCAGGCGCAGTGGTCTTCACCCCCCGAGAACGCGACTGGCAAAAGCATGAAGCCGTCGTAGACAACGATACTCCCGGTCAAAACGGCATCTATCAGGAGCGCAACAATAAAAACAACTGGACGCAGGGGGGCATCGGATTTGCACAGACCAAAAATGTCTATCTGGACGGGGATAATCCGTTTACCGACGGAACTTACCGGATGGTCCAGAGCGTTAGCCGGAAATCACAGACTTCAGAAATCAAATGGCAACCGTCGATCCCCGAACCGGGGGAATATGCCGTGTATGTATCTTATGCCACATTGCCCAACAGTGTGGACGATGCTACGTATGTCGTTTGCCATCAGGGCACGGAAACAACCGTCCGCGTCAACCAGCAAATGGGCGGAGGCACCTGGGTCTACATCGGGTCCTTTGAATTCGCATCCGGCGATGCAGCAAACAATTATGTCTCCCTGACGAATCTGAGCGAACAAAAAGGAATCGTCACGGCCGATGCCGTACGTTTTGGAGGGGGCATGGGCAATATAGCCCGGGGACTTCCGGGAAACCATCCGACAACAAGCGGACTGCCCCGTTTTCTCGAAGGCGCCCGATATAACGCCCAGTGGGCAGGCATGCCCGATTCGGTCTACAACGGCCGGCAAGGACAAAATGATTATGCCGACGATATAAACACCCGTTCGCTCATGACCAACAATCTGGCCGGAGGATCAATATATCTGCCTTCCGAAACCGGCAGAAAGGTTCCCATCGAAATGACATTAGCCTTACACAGCGATGCCGGAGTCAGACGGGACGGCAGCTTTGTCGGCACACTGGGCATTTATACGACCAATACCAACGGTCGAATGCTGGAAAGCGGTTTGTCGCGCCTCACCTCAAGAGATTTGTGTGATATGGTGCAGACCCAGGTTACGAACGATATAGAAAAAACATATGGTATCTGGAAACGGCGCCAGATGTACGACCGTAATTACAGCGAAACCAGAATCCCTCAAATCCCCTCGATGATTCTGGAAACATTGTCGCACCAGAATTTCTCCGACATGCGCATGGCGCATGATCCTTATTTCAAATTTTTATTGGCACGTGCAGTCTATAAAGGTGTGCTCCGCTACACGGCGGCTCATTATGATCAGAGCATAGAAGTACAACCACTACCAGTAAGCAATTTTGCCAGCCATCTGAATCTCGAAGACAACCGGATAGAACTGACCTGGAGTCCGACAGCCGATCCACTGGAACCGACGGCACTACCGGACGGTTACGTGGTTTACACGAAAATCGAAGGAAGAGGATACGACAACGGTACCTATACCAAAAACACCCGATTCTCCATAAAAGCGGAAAAAGACCAAATCTACAGTTTCAAAATCACAGCTGTAAATGAAGGTGGTGAAAGTTTCCCGAGCGAAGAACTGGCCGCCATGATTTCCAGTAACGGGAAAGCTTCCGTTCTGATCATCAACGGATTTCAAAGAACAGCCGGACCACAGCCCGTAAACACCGATTCCATACAAGGATTCGACCTGCATTCCGACCCGGGCATCTTTTATCAGAAGTTCCCGGGTTACTGCGGTTACCAGCAGAATTTCAACAAAGCCGCCATGGGCAAGGAAGGTCCGTCCGGACTGGGTTACAGCGGCAACGAGCTCACGGGAATGATCCTGGCTGGCAATACGTTTGACTACACGACCCAGCATGGCATGGCCATAAAAACAGCCCGAAATTATTCCTTCGCGTCATGCAGCAGAAGCGCCGTCGAAAACGGGAAAATAAATCTGAATGACTATAATGTAGTCGATCTGATCATGGGCCTGCAGAAAAACGACGGTTACAGCAGTTTCCAGTACAAAACGTTTACTCTGGCCCTGCAAACGGCCATTAAAGAATATGTACGCCTGCATGGCAATCTGTTTATCAGCGGGGCATACGTAGGCACGGACATGATGGGATTTGACGAACAGCAATTCACCCAAAACACCCTGAAATATTCCTGTTCGGGAAAGGTAGACGTACGCCTGATCAACAGCCTGCAAGGCATGAATACGGAGTTTACCATCTATAACAAGCTGAACGAGAAGCAATACGCTGTAACCTGGGCCGACTGCCTGATGCCAACAAACGATGCCTTTTCTGTAATGCTCTACAACAATCAGATCTCGGCCGGCGTGGCCTACAACGGAACAGACTATCATTGTCTGGTTCTCGGATTCCCGTTTGAAAGCATCCAACAGGAAGAAACCAAAAATAAAATGATGGCTGCGATTCTTAATTTCTTGACAGGAAAATAGACAAAACAAAAAATTCACGTATATTTGCACGATTAACCAAAAAACTTTTAACCATGTATAAAATACCGACAAACCAGACCGGCAGCAGAGAAATGCTGATCACCGATGCCCATTTGAGAACCATTAAGGAAAGATCCTTATTCAAGGACCTGGTAGACAGTTCCGGCATCATTAATGAGGAAGTGCTCGAAAAATTGAAAATGAACGTACGGGCTCTGCTCGAGAATGAGCTCAATGCTCACGACCTGATCGTGTTCAGCCACGAAGTGCTCTTCCACGACAACATGAAAGCATACGGACTGGCACAACTGATCAAGTTATACAAGAACTGGCTGGAAACCAGGAGTGAAGACGAACAAGCTTCATTCGAGGAGCCTTCCATTCTCTAATCCGTCCATAAAAACGTAACAGCTACATGAGAGATTTTCGCCTGACAGACTGGTTGCCGACAACCAGAAAAGAAGTAGAACTCCGGGGATGGGACCAGCTGGATATTATCCTATTCAGCGGTGATGCCTATGTCGACCACCCCTCTTTCGGAGCAGCAGTCATCGGACGCATACTGGAAGCAGAAGGGCTGAAAGTGGCCATTGTACCGCAACCGGACTGGCATGGCGATTATCGCGACTTCAAAAAACTCGGAAGACCCCGGTTATGGTTCGGCATCGCACCCGGCTGCATGGATTCGATGGTCAACAAGTATACCGCCAATCGCAGACTACGCAGTGAAGACGCCTACTCACCAGACGGACGACATGACCTGCGTCCGGAATATCCGACCATCGTTTACACGAAAATACTCAAACAGATCTATCCCGACGTACCGGTAATTCTGGGAGGAATCGAGGCTTCGCTTCGCCGGCTGACCCACTACGATTATTGGAAAGAATGCTTCAGACCCTGCATCCTGTGCGACAGTGGTGCTGACCTGATTGTCTATGGAATGGGCGAAAAGCCCGTCATTGAGCTGACGAGAAGACTGCTCCAGTTGATCGAGCATTCGGACGAACAACTCGTTTATGATGAAAACGGGCAGTCACAAATAGGCATGAAAGCATTCAGAAAAGCCGTATACCATACTTCCGCAATCAAACAGACCGTGGCACTTTACCCGGAGAAGGATATCCCCGGGGGAATCTGCGAAGAGGACATCATCCTGCACAGCCACGAAAGTTGTCTGGAGAACAAAAGATTCCAATCCGAGAATTTCAGACATATCGAGGAGGAAAGCAATAAATATCACGCACAGCGAATCATCCAGCAGACGGGCGACCGTTATGTGGTGGTCAATCCGCCCTACCCGCCCATGACCCAGCATGAACTCGATCATTCGTTCGACTTGCCCTATACCCGCCTGCCTCATCCGAAATACAAAGGCAAACGCATCCCGGCATACGAAATGATCAAGTTTTCGGTAAACCTTCATAGAGGCTGTTTCGGAGGATGTGCATTCTGTACGATTTCCGCCCATCAGGGAAAATTCATCCTGGAACGAAGCAAAGAAAGCATTTTGAAAGAAGTACGGGCTATTTGCGAGATGCCTGATTTCAAAGGATACCTCTCTGACTTGGGAGGCCCGTCGGCCAACATGTACGGCATGCACGGCAAGCGACTGGAAATCTGCGAAAAATGCAAACGTCCTTCCTGCATCCATCCGAAAATCTGCCCGAACCTGAACACCGATCATCGTCCGCTTCTGGATATATACCATGCCGTCGACGCTCTGCCCGGCATCAAGAAGAGCTTTATCGGAAGCGGCGTCCGTTATGACCTGCTCCTCCACGATGCTCAGGACGAGAAGATCAACCAGGCAGCACAACAATACACCCGGGAACTGATTACGCGCCATGTCAGCGGACGACTGAAAGTAGCTCCCGAACATACCTCAGACTATGTTCTGAACCTGATGCGAAAACCTTCTTTCAGTTTATTCGGAAATTTCAAGGCTATTTTCGACCGGATAAATCGGGAAGAAAACCTGCATCAGCAGATCATTCCTTATTTCATCAGCAGCCACCCGGGATGTACGGAAGCAGACATGGCCGAACTGGCCGCACAGACCAAAGACATGGATTTTCATTTGGAACAGGTGCAAGACTTTACCCCGACACCCATGACCGTAAGCACCGAAACCTGGGCCACAGGATTCCATCCCTACACCCTGGAACCAGTCTATTCCGCCAAAACTCCGAAAGAAAAGTTAGCACAACGCATGTTCTTCTTCTGGTACAAACCCGAAGAAGCCGGCAAAATACGAGCGGAACTTCTCAAAATGAACCGTCCGGATCTGATCCACAGGCTTTTCGACCGAGGAACAGGAACATCTGATCATTTTCAGCGGAGATCTGTTCGGGAAAATCCTTCTCAAAAGCGACCCACCGGACCACATGCCAGAAAAGGCCATCCCAAAAGACGCCCTTAAACCTTAGCAACAAATGACCCGATTTGGCAAAGCCCGGGAAATGTCGTATCTTTGCAAAACTCCGTACACGCGACAAAAAATGTTGTCGCATACGTTCCTGTTTTGTTTTCAAGATACAACAAAGAAATGATGCTACATATATTAAACGACATCCTTTGGGGATACATTCTGATTGTTGCCTTACTGGCTTGCGCCGCCTATTTCAGCTGGCGTACACACTTCGTGCAGTTCCGAATGTTGGGTGAAACCATCCGTTTGCTTGGTGATTCGTCCAACGACAAGCACACCCGTACAGAACCGGATAATCATCGCCACGTATCATCTTTTCAGGCATTCACCATTTCTCTGGCCAGCCGGGTGGGCACCGGCAATCTGGCGGGCGTGGCCGCTGCAATTGCCGTCGGAGGACCTGGGGCCGTTTTCTGGATGTGGATCATCGCCTTGATCGGCGCCAGCAGCGCCTTCATCGAAAGCACTCTGGCACAATTGTACAAGACGAAAGGAAAGAATTCTTTTATAGGTGGTCCGGCATACTATATGCTCTATGGCATGAAATGCAAATGGATGGGCGTGCTGTTTGCAGTCCTAATTACCCTGACATTCGGTTTCGCCTTCAACTCCGTTCAAAGTAACACCATCTGTGAAGCGATGAATCAAGCATTCCATTGGGATAATCTCCATGTCGGGATCATCCTGACCGTACTGACCCTGCTGATCATCTTTGGCGGCATACACCGAATTGCAATCGTGAGCAGTATCATTGTCCCTGTCATGGCCTTAGGCTATATCATTCTGGCTCTATATGTCATCCTGACTCAGATTTCCATGTTGCCTCATGTCGTTTCATCGATCATCAATCATGCTTTCGGCTGGGAACAAGCTATGGGTGGTGGCGTCGGGGCCGCCTTGATGCAAGGAATCAAACGAGGTCTGTTCAGCAACGAAGCCGGTATGGGCTCGGCACCGAATGCCGCAGCAACAGCCACGGTCACACATCCCGTAAAGCAAGGCCTGATTCAGGCATTGGGCGTTTTTACGGATACGCTGATCATCTGCTCCTGCACCGCTTTTATTATTCTGTTCAGCGGACTGCCGATAGAAAACAGCACGAAAGGCATACAACTCACCCAACAAGCTTTACAAGCTGAGATAGGCAGCGCAGGCAGCGTTTTCGTTGCTGTGGCTATCTTGTTTTTCGCATTCAGCAGCATTTTGGGCAACTATTACTATGGCGAAGCGAATATTCAGTTTATCACCCGCCGCAGATGGGTATTGAACGTCTACCGGATTCTGGTTGCCGGCTTCGTCCTGTTCGGAGCGCTGACCAATTTAGACACGGCATGGAATCTGGCAGATCTGATGATGGCCCTCATGACACTCTGCAACCTGGTGGCCATCAGTATTCTTTCACCCCAGGCCATCCTGCTGCTGAAGGATTATCGGGATCAGAAAAAAAGAGGTATAAAAAGCCCTTCGTTCAACAGGAATCTGTTTCAGCCCGAAATCCGGAAAAACATTCCCTATTGGGATTAGAACAGGCATAAACACTCCTGCTGAAAGTTTCCTGTAAATGACAGACCATATTTTCTCCATAAAAATCACAGAACAATGACATCAACAGAAATAGCAACCAATTCTATTCGGGCCTGGTATCTGGCAGCACGCCCCAAAACCCTTACCGGCGCAGCTGCACCGGTGCTTGTTGCCTGGTCGGCCGCCTGGAAGGATCTGGCCGTTCCCGGAGCTCATGAAAGGTTTCAATGGTTACCGGCATTCCTTTGTCTGGCCTTTGCCTTACTCATGCAAATCGATGCCAACCTGATCAATGACTATTTTGATTTCAAAAAGGGTATTGATACGGAAGAAAGGTTAGGCCCCAAAAGAGCCTGTGCACAAGGATGGATCACACTGAATGCCATGAAACGGGGAATCATCCTGACAACCATACTCGCCTGCCTCACCGGACTGCCTCTGATCGGATATGGAGGAACAGTTCTGATTCTTGTCGGTCTGGCTTGTGTCGTTTTCTGCTTTTTATATACGACGTCACTGGCCCGGATAGGCTTAGGCGATGTATTGGTTCTCCTGTTTTTCGGTATTATTCCAGTCTGCATCACTTACTATATCCAGACCAGACAGATTGATGGAACAATATTTTCTCTGTCGGTAGCCGTAGGTTTGGCTACAGACGCGTTGCTGATCGTCAACAATTACCGTGATCGGATTACGGACAAAAAAACGGGGAAACAGACGCTCGTTGTTCTGATCGGAGCCAAAGGCGCAGAACGCCTGTATCTCTGGTTAGGCATTATGGCTTGTCTGCTGTGTATTCCTTTGTATGCAAAAGGGCAAATATGGGGTGCCGGCTTACCCTTACTCTACCTGATTCCGCACGTACAAACCTGGAAAGAGATGTGCCGCATCGGCCAGGGACGCGAATTAAACCGTTCTTTAGGCAAAACGGCACGCAACATATTTATATTGGCCGTACTCATTAGTATCGGAATCATTCTGTCTTGACTATTCATTTCCTAATCAATAATTATTATCATCTATGGCAACCGTGGACGACAAAAAGATTATTTTCTCGATGGTGGGCGTCAGCAAAACCATCCAACAGACGAACAAACAAATTCTCAAGAACATTTATCTCAGTTTTTTCTATGGAGCCAAGATCGGCATTATCGGTCTGAATGGCTCCGGAAAGTCGACCTTAATGAAGATCATCGCCGGATTAGACAACAATTATCAAGGCGAAGTGGTCTTCTCGCCCGGGTACAGTGTTGGTTACCTGCCCCAGGAACCACAACTGGACGATACCAAGACCGTAAAGGAAGTCGTCATGGAAGGTGTTCAGCAGATTGTCGACGCACTGAATGAATATGAAGAGATCAACCAAAAATTCGGACTTCCGGAATATTATGAAGACGCAGATAAAATGAATGAACTCTTCGCCCGACAGGGAGCCCTTCAAGATATCATCGATGCAACCGACGCCTGGAATTTAGACAGCAAGCTGGAGCGTGCCATGGACGCCTTACGCTGTCCCCCGGCCGAACAAAAGGTGGCTAATCTGTCGGGAGGAGAACGGCGTCGCGTCGCCTTATGCCGCCTGCTGTTGCAAAAGCCCGATGTCCTGCTGCTCGATGAACCGACCAACCACCTGGATGCTGAAAGCATTGACTGGCTGGAACAACACTTGAACCAATACGAAGGAACCGTCATCGCCGTGACACACGACCGCTATTTTCTGGATGATGTTGCCGGCTGGATTCTTGAGTTGGACCGCGGAGAAGGCATCCCTTGGAAAGGCAATTACAGTTCTTGGCTGGAACAAAAGACCAAGCGCATGGAACTGGAAGAAAAAGTAGCCAGCAAGAGAAGGAAAACCTTGCAACGCGAATTGGAATGGGTGCGTATGGCACCCAAAGCACGACAGGCGAAAGGTAAGGCCCGACTGAACTCATACGATAAGCTCTTGAACGAAGATCAGAAAGAGAAAGAAGAGAAACTTGAAATATACATTCCTAACGGTCCTCGCCTGGGAAATAAGGTCATTGAAGCCATACACATGCAAAAAGCATTTGGCAACAAAGTACTTTTCAAAGATCTTAATTTCGTACTTCCACCGAACGGTATCGTCGGTGTGATCGGGCCGAACGGTGCGGGAAAAACAACCTTGTTTCGCCTGATTATGGGCTTAGAAAAGCCTGACGGCGGAACTTTTGAAGTAGGCGACACCGTCAAATTAGCCTATGTGGACCAGAGCCATAAGGATATTGATCCGCAAAAGACAGTCTACGAAGTAATCAGTCAGGGAAATGAATTGATCCGTTTGGGCAACAGAGACATCAATGCCAGAGCTTACCTGAGCCGGTTCAACTTCTCCGGAGGAGATCAGGAAAAGAAATGCGGTGTTCTTTCGGGTGGAGAACGCAATCGACTGCACCTGGCCATGGCACTCAAAGAAGAAGGAAACGTCCTGCTACTCGATGAGCCGACCAACGACATTGATGTAAACACCCTTCGTGCCCTTGAAGAAGGCCTTGAAGCTTTTGCTGGATGTGCCGTCGTCATCAGTCACGACCGCTGGTTCTTAGACCGTATCTGTACCCATATTTTAGCTTTCGAGGGAGATGGTAACGTATTCTTCTTTGAAGGGAGTTACTCTGAATATGAAAGTAACAAGATGAAAAGACTCGGACTGGAAGAACCGAAACGAATCCGTTACCGAAAACTGATGGAAGACTAAAAACTCAAAAGAAATTCAGCATTCAGGCTGTCCGGATTCATTTCAAAAGTTCTCCGGACAGCTTTTTTAATTGCCTATAAAACTTTATTGACAACTTATATCATATTACACATATATGCCCAAAGACAATGACTGGAAAAAACGATTAGGGATTGTCTACTCAACAAACCCTGACTTTTCATTTAACCTGGAAACAGACACAGAAGAAACGACATTGCCCAAGCAGCAACAAAAATTGAAAGTCTGTATAGAAAAGAAAAATAGAGGAGGAAAAACGGTTACTTTGATAAAAGGATTCAAAGGTTCGGAACAGGATCTGAAAGAATTAGGCAAACTTCTGAAAGCCAAATGTGGAGTTGGCGGAAGCATCAAAGACGAAGTAATCCTGATTCAGGGGGACTTTAAAACAAAAATTATCGAAATACTCATAAATGAAGGATTCACACAAACAAAATAATCTTTATTTTTCTGTGCAAAAATACACAATAGCTGGAATATTATTGTTATTTTTGCACAGAATAAAAAAAGTCAAAAGAAATATAGAAAAAGACCTTTCAATCATCTCGAACCATGAATATAAAATTTCTAAACTTAAAGTTACTTTTAGTACTGTTCGTGGCATGCAGTACGGCCCTGTCTGCCTCTGAACTTACGGACAAGCTGAAAGCCATCCCGGCAATCAGCCAAATACAAGCAATTGGTTCCAATTGCTTTCAAGAAAAATATGTCCTCAAATTCCGACATCCGGTAAACTATGCCGACTCTTCCGACGGACAATTTGACCAACGTATCGTTATCGGGCACGTCGGATTTGACCGCCCGACCGTAATTGTTACGGAGGGCTATGGAGGAGCTTACGCACAAAATCCAGGTTATACCGAAGAACTTGCAACCATCTTGAACGCTAATTTGATTCATGTAGAGTACCGGTACTTTCTGGAGTCAACGCCCAACCCGTGCAATTGGGAACATCTTACGGTATGGAATTCCTTGAACGACCTGCACGAAGTGGTCACTGCATTAAAAAAGATCTATCCGGAAAAATGGCTGGCTACGGGAATCAGCAAAGGTGGAATGACTTGTATGTTCTACCGCGCATATTTTCCGAATGACGTTGATGTATCCGTACCCTATGTTGCCCCACTCAACAAAGCCCCAGAAGACGGCAGGCATGAAAAATTCCTGGAAAAGACGGTAGGCACGCCTATGGAACGGGCTTGTCTGAAAGATTTTCAGATTGAAGTCTTAAAACGGAAAAATCAATTGATGCCACTTTTTGACAGTCTTTGTCAAAAAAACAATTATCAGTTTAATGTCTCCACACGAGAAATTTATGACTACTGCGTTTTAGAGTTTCCGTTCTCCTACTGGCAATGGGGAAAAAAGGTTCATCAACTTCCTGATTTAAAGAACACGACCAATAAAGAACTTTTCGATTTTTTCATACAGAACAGCAGTCCGGATTATTTCCAGCCCCTTACAGGCAACCTGTCGTTTTTCTATCAGGCAGCCCATGAGCTCGGTTACTACGGCTATGATGTCGCCTCACTCAAACCTTACATAGAACTGAAAACGGCAGACAATTACCTGACCCGAATCTTGCTCCCAAAAGAACTTAAGGATACGAAATTCAGCAATAAAGTATATAAATACACCGTAAACTATCTGAAAAAGAATGATCCGAAAATGATTTTCATTTATGGTGAAAACGACCCTTGGTCGGCATCCGGTGTCTGCACGTGGCTTGATTTCAACAAAAAAGAAAACTTGAAGTGCTTCAAAGATCCTTGCGGCTCACATATATCCCGCATCAACACATTACCTCCAACGCTTAAAAATGAAGCCATTGCCATCATCAGAGCGTGGATGGAAGAATAAAATTTCACTTCATGCACTTTTTGAAGAATAAAAACAAGCTTATTCAAAATATTATTATTACTTTTGATGCATGAGAATCCTCTTTTCTCGTAATTCACACTCCGAAAAACAATAAGACTATAAATATGATACCTCAGAAAACGAAAAAAAACATCAGTAAGTTCCTTAGTGCACTTACAGTCGGTGTCGTATCCCTCACAAGCTGTCAGGAAAACATTGACACATCGGATCTGTACACCTTCACGGGAGAAACAGCAACCAGTTTTCTCTCAAGCGTTGATAGCATGAGTTACTATGTAGAGTTGCTCAACACGGTCAAACAAAGTTCGAAGACCTCTTCTACGGTAGCGAGTTTATTGTCTGCGCGCGGCAACTACACCTGCTTTGCACCCACAAACAAAGCCATTTCCAATTATCTGGATACATTATATCAAGAGACAAAAATAGAATCCAATGACTTTGTTTCTTTCATTGATTCTGTAAAAAGCAATTCTCATGTTTATGATTCCATAGCTGAAGTTATCGTCTTTAACAGTGTTATCGACTGCGGTTCATCAGATGCTTACGAAACAGCCGTGTTCCCCAGCGACGGTGGTACCTTTACACTGCCCAACATGAACGACAGATATTTAACTGCAAGTACTACAGCCATAAGTGGACAAAAGAACACTTACTATGTTCAGGGTGATTCCAAAATAGAAAGTCCGGACAATGAAGTCGAAAACGGTTATGTCCACTTTGTTTCCAAAGTAATTGCACCGTCCAATGCTACTGTATACGAACTTCTCGGTGATATTGAGGATATGCAAATCTTCAGCGAACTCATTCAAAAAACAGGTTGGAGCGATTCGCTGACCAAATACTTAGATGAAGACTACGAAGAAACATATACCTCATACCTGAGCGGAACAACCGTACCGGAACGTACGGATGGTCAATACAACATATTCATGCCGGAACACCGGAAATATGGCTTTACCATATTTGCTGAGACGGACGACATTTTTAATGAAGCTTTCCAAAATGCCCATATTACCTCAGGAACAAATATTGAGAAATTAGCCACTTACTTAGAGACCGTCTATGGGATGAACGAATCATTTAAGGGACTGACCTATGGTACCAGCGATGAAGATCTCAAAAAACCGGACAACGCAATCAACCGTTTTGTATCTTACCACTTGTTGCCGGTAAGCTTACCATCAAACCAGTTGGTGATCCACTTTAACGAATATGGATATGATTTATCTGCTGCCAAACAAGGTGTTCAAACCAATATCAGTGTTCCTGTTTATGAATTCTATGAAACCATGAATGCCAAGGGCATGCGCCGTCGTTTACTTAAAATATCAGAAAGTAAAAACAGCGATGGTATCCGTTTAAACAGAAAAATGCAAATGGACCCGTCTTCTTACGAAGAAATCTTGGGTGCAGCTGATAATGTAGAAGGAATATCCGTTGATCGGAATAACGAAAAGGGCTATGTCACAAATGCATTAAACGGTTATATTTATCCGATCAAGAGCATGTTAGTCTACGATGACAATGTAGTCAATAATGTTCTGAATGACAGAATTCGCTTTGACGTGGCTTCCTTGATGTGGGAAATGATCAACTTAGGCTACAGACGACCAATGGGCCTATATCCGAATAGCATGGAGAGCCTCTATTTCCCGAACGAATTCAAAATGACGAACATAGAGTCTCAGGATGGAACTCAGTTCTATTATCTGGCTGGTTGGAATGCCAACGGATATGCCAATTATCAGGGAGACGAAGTCAATATCATCGGTAATTATGACGTAACAATCAAACTTCCGCCAGTACCTTCATCCGGAACTTACGAAGTACGATATGGCTATGGCGCTTTCCCGTCCAGAGGTATGGCTCAAATTTACTTTGGTGAAAAAGGAAACGGAAAAGTACCGCAACCGGCAGGAATCCCTATCGATCTGACTCAATACGGTGAAGTTTATGGTTGGCAGGCCAATCCGGATTACGATCAGGATTTGGCAACAGAGATCACGAAAAACCTGAGAAACAAAGATCACATGCTGGCAACACGCTATACGAATTACTGGGGATCAGGTTACACTTTGGATCAACGTCCTCAAGGTGCTTCCATGCGACGCATCATTTATCGTGGGAACATGGATCCGGATAAAGAATATTACATCCGTATCAAATCTGTGCTTGATGATACCAGCAAACAGCTTTACATAGATTATATGGAGTTGGTTCCACGTAATATCTATGATAATCCAACGACCACGGAAGACGCGTGGTAACGAATAAAAACATATCTAATACTATCTAAAACACACGAAATAAAAGGATTACACCATAAAGAATACGATTACGGTGTAATCCTTTTATATTTATAAAAAAGTAGTCCCATCCAATATACCTAATATCAGGGATTGCCGCATGAAAAAAAATCTGCTTACTTTGCGAAAAAAGAAAATATGAATTACAAGGTTTTACTAACAACACTGCTTATCCCTGCAAATCTGATGGCTACACCCATCAAAACAGAAATAAGCAACAAAAAATTAATCAGGAGGACCATTATGAGTACTACAACAGACAATGTATCCAATCAGAATTGCTGTCAGAATCAGACAGTTGGTGAAAAAATATCCTTAAAAGGATCTGAAATGCATACAAATGGAATGATGCTGAAAAAAGGAACAGAAGCTCCGGATTTTTCCGGAACTACAAAGGATCTACAAGATATCAACCTCAGCAACTTTCGGGGAAAGAAAATCGTGCTGAATGTTTTCCCCAGTCTGGACACGCCAACGTGCGCTGCTTCCGTACGCCATTTCAACAAAGCAGCCTCTACATTAGACAATACCATTGTGCTCTGCATCTCCATGGATTTACCATTTGCACAAAATCGATTCTGCACAACAGAAGGACTGGACCAGGTCATTCCGGTTTCAGTTTTCCGAAGCGAAAATTTCAGCAAGAACTATCATCTTCAGATTATTGACGGTCCGATGAAAGGATTATGTGCCCGCGCTGTGATTGTCATCGACGAGCAAGGAAAAATATCCTATACAGAGTTGGTTCAGGAAATTAGCCAGGAACCGAACTACGAGGCAGCATTGCAAGCCTTGAAATAAGTTTTAAAAGGAATGAGACGATACCATTACTGCCACGCAGGGCAATCGGATATCGTCTCATTCCTTTTTGATTCAGATGCTACAACCGTATTCAGTCAAGCGCTGAGATCCGCAAACGATAATTCAATTTTTTCTTCGGAACACGATATTTGGGTAAGGTATCCACATTTTGTCCGCAGCTCGCATTTCCAACACCTCTCAAAGCCGCATCAAGGTGCAAGACAATATAAGAACGAGGAACAAGCTCCCACATGTGCTGCGCATTCATCAGATCAGCATCCGTATAACGTAAAGCTGAGAACGAAACAGTGCCCTCAGTTTGGATGCAAAAGCCCTTTCCCTGTTCATCGGTAAGCTTCAGTTCGCGCAAGCCTTCACGGTTACCCATGCTCTGCGGCTTCACATACTCGCTCAACATTTGATCAACCGTCGTTTCATAACGCCCAACCAAACAGCCGTCTTTCCGGTCGTTATAATTTTCCCAGGGTCCGTAAGCGTAATAATCAACCTGTGAAAATTCCGGTTTCAGCATGCAAACCAAGCCGGCTCGACGTAAATCATCCGTTTGGGGATCAAAAGTAACATCCATATCCAATACTCCCTGCGGATAGAAAGTATATGTCACGTTTACAGGACACAGTTGGCTACCTCTAAACGTTTTAACAACAACGGATCCATCAGCAGACTGCTCAATTTTGTAACTTCCGCCGGCTGCCAATTTCGGATCTACAGAACCGAAACGGTCGTTTTCGATCCATCGATGATTGCTATAAACAAAGCCAAGTCCTTCTGCTATCATCTCCCGCCCATCTAAAACTAACGAAGTAAGTCGTGCCGTAGCAGAATCAAAACATGCCTGTAAACGACTGTTGGCAACACGGAAAGTGCCTTGTTCCTCGCTAACCGTCAGCTTATCGCCATCCGGCAACAAAACAGGTAGACCACTTCTTTCCACCAATACCAACTGTCGGACAGCTTCCTCATGGCCGGCGTCAGACCATCTCGTCGCTTTTTTACGGCAAATCCGTAGATTGAGCAACACTTCATCACCTACACGTTCCGCCTTTTCCAAATCAGCTTTCCTTAGTTTAATACGTATTGTGACTGAATCCTTGGGTTGCACGGCATCCAACGCAACCTTCTTAGTCTGAACCAGCTTACCATTCCGTATCACTTCAGCATAAAGATCGAATGCATCCAAATCCGTAAAATCATATTTGTTTCGCAAAGAAAGTGTTACCTCATTACGACTTTTATCTACATCCAACAAACGGACCCCAATCCACTGATGCGCAGCCTTTACTTCTTTAAGTTTGGCACTTTCATTCCGCGTAGCCGGAATCACCCCGTTACTGCAAAAGTTACCCTGATGCGGACCCGGGAAGTCATATCCGGTGTGCAAACGCCCTTCCCATGTTCCATCCTTGATTTCCTTAGGTTCGTAAATAGCCTGGTCCACCCAGTCCCAAATACATCCACCAGCCGTAGTATTACTGCTTTCTATCGCTTCCCAATATTCAGAAAGGTTACCAATAGCGTTACCCATCGCATGAGCATATTCGCAAATAAACATGGGTTTGTCCATATTACTCGTATACTGCGCCATCCAGTCCATTCCCGGATACATTTTAGAATACATGTCGCTGTATGTATTTCCGCCGTAAGGCAATCCGTTGCGCGTACCTTCATAGTGAATCGGTCTGGAATCCAACTTTCTGGCTGCATCGTAGCAATACTGAAAGTTACGCCCGTTTCCTGCTTCATTACCAAGACTCCAGAAAAGTACGCTGGGATGATTCCGATCACGCAGTACCATACGGTCAATACGATCAACAAATGCAGGTATCCACGATGGTTTATCACTAATCGTCTGGTTGGCATGGTCTTCCAGATCTGCCTCATCCATGCAATACAGCCCGTAATAATCAAACATAGCATACATCTTGGCTGCATTCGGATAGTGCGATGTTCGAATTGTATTAATATTGTTCCGTTTCATCAACAGCACATCACGCAACATGGACTCTGTCGTTACTGCACGACCAAAAAGAGGATGCGTATCGTGACGGTTTACCCCCTTAAAGAAAACACGCTCACCGTTGACAAGGATCTGGGCATTTCTTATTTCAATATGCCGGAAGCCATATTTCGTAGAAAAAGCCATTTCCGGTTCTCCCTTGGTATCTATCGGATACTGAACCACACGCAATGTATACAGCACAGGATGTTCTGCACTCCATAAATCCACATTTCCTTCTATCTTTAACGGTACATCACAGATCAGGACGGAATCTGTGGGGACACCCGCACGGCCGATAGCAGCAACATCAACCTGATTCGACGTGATCAGGCGTTCTTTTTCATCATAAAGTTCCACAGAGATTTTCTTCTGAAAAGCGATTCGGTCCCGATTGTCTATCGTCATCCGGACATTCAAGGCAGTCTTTCCTTCAGGCGCACCATCAAACCCGCCCAGTTGAGTCGTTGTTATGTAATGGTCGCGCACAGCCACCTGCGGCGTATGATACAAATAAACATCCCGGAAAATGCCACTCATGCGGAACATATCCTGGCACTCCAGATAAGAACCATCACTCCAGCGGAACACTTGTACAGCCAATTTATTACTTCCGGCATGCAGATAAGGTGTCAGATCGAATTCGCTATCGTTGTTCGATCCCTGTGTATAGCCCACATAGGCACCGTTCAGATAGACGAAAGCAGCACTGTAAATTCCACCAAAGTGAATAAAAGTACGACCACCCTCCCAATGTTCGGGCAGATCAAACGTGCGTACATAAGATCCTACTGGGTTAATACCATAATTTTTGCCCCCATCATTAAACCCGGGACGTGCCTTAATAAATGGTGGAGTATTTGCATGCGGATATTCCACATTATTATATATAGGACGATCATATCCCTGCATCTCCCAGTTAGAGGGAACGGGGATGTCGTCCCAGTCGGATACGTCAAAATCCATCTTGTAAAAATCCGTTGGTCTCAACGAAGGTTCTTTCACAAAATGAAACTTCCACGTTCCATTAAGCGAGAGGTAGCTGCTGCTTTTCGGTTCTACCCAAGGAGTCTGGTAAAAATCGCGGTCAGCGAGCATCTCCTTCACGGAAGGATAAGGCAGGAACGTGGCATGCCCCTGCTCCTTATGTTCTGCAAAGCGGGTCTCGTCTTCCCAATAAGGTGCAGTCAATTTCGGTTTTTCCACCGACAGAATGCGGAACCAACTCTCTTCGCCCGCCTTTTCTGCAGCAATTCGTTTTAACCGTCCATCAGAAGAAACAGCATACACAAATGCTTTCTTGTCAGGATTGACCGAACGAATCTGGAACACACCCTTTTGATTTGCGACAGGCAGGAACTCAAACTGCGCATTATTCCATACACCGGGAGTGGCAGGCCACTGAATCAGATAGTCAAGGGCTGCATTACCTCCGCCATCATCAAAATTCTGATCATAGAAAGCCCCTCCGATCACCCTTCTGTTCAGGTCAAGCATCTTGATCGTCCAATATTGTCCCCGATTTTCGGAATCCTTTTGTTCCAACCGGATCGCCACATTATTTCCTCCGTCGTCACCATTACCAAATACCTGCTGTTCATCAGAATAAGCCACGATCTGGTATGTCAGTTCCTCACTGAACCCGGCTTTCCTGCTCTCCGAGATGAAAAACCAGGCCCTTTGATCATGATGTACCTTTGTTTTATCGGCAAGCGTCAGCTTTCCCTGCTGATCACGGACCACCGCCATTGTATTCCGGTTGGCTGGAATAAGCATATAAGCCTCTTTCCCAGACACCCGCTCCAGTTTCCAAAGCTGTGATTCGTCACTTCCATTATTCTCTGTCATACCCACCTGACCGTCACCATTCGTATGCATGGCCAAATTCAGAAAAGGATTCAAAATACGGAAACTGCCCGATAATTCATCTATCGTCCAGACCAGCCGTTCATTTTCCGGATCAGACGAATAACAGCCTACTGCATCTCCCCGACCCTGAGTAAAGCCAAGTAATTGATCCTTAGCCTGAACAGGTCTTATCTCATACAAAGTTCCTTTGCTGAAGTTCGTTTGCGCCCATAACGCCGAACACCAGAAACAAAACAGAGCCACCAGCAGGCTCATTTTCTTCCGAAATAAATGTTTCATAAATAATTCAGTTATTAAAGGTTATGATTAGTCTTATCACCAGAAAAACGCTTCCGGATTCGCTCCCAAATTTTAGTATGACGCCGCAAGACCCGGAAAGACAAATACATAGAAATGCAAAAAACAAAAGTTCCTGATATATATTTCATCAAAACATCATCCTGAAGACAAAGATAAAGTGTCAGGAGCACCAAGACAAGCTGACCCAGAAAAAGAACAAACGGTTCCCGTTTCAGACGAAAACCATATCGCCTTGTATAAACAATGTGGATCAACAGAAAATCAAAAACCCCGGCTACAGCCAGCGCTATTCCTGCCCCGAAAAGTCCTCCCCAATAGTATCCGGTCACAACAGCCACCACCAAAAACAAATAATAAACCAGATCCATAGCCAAAAACATCAGAGAGTCGCCCTTAGCGAGCGCCAGATAGGCAACAGGCAATGTGGCCGCCTTAAACAGCATGTAAACAGCCGCACAAACAGCCATATCAACCAAAGCCAGATATTCAGACGAATAGAGCAAACGAACAACAAAAGGCATGGCCAGCATAAAAAAAACCAGTACTGGCCCCATGAGCATGACACAAACTTCCAATTGCTGATTGACAATCCGGTTATATTTATCCCGATCTTCATAAACAGCCGACAGCCGAGGATAATAATCGGCCTCCATGGCCACAAAAACAATACCCGCATAAGTGACAATCAAACTGTATCCCAAACGATAAAAGGCCACATCCGACAAAGATCCTAAGCGAAACAAAAGAGAAGGTATGATCAATTCTGCAAGACTACCGGCCACGGCAGCCAGCACGAAAGCCACCCCCAAACGTACCATGTTTTTTCCCTTACGGAATACTCCATAATCCCAGAAACTGATATGCCAGGGATAAACCTGCGCCGAATAATATACATGTACTCCGGCTAAGACCAATGAGCTCAGCACCAAGGCACCGACAATTCCCCTGATTCCAAAAAAATAATAAAACGGTATGGTTGTCAGCAATGTCGTTACAGCACCTAAAGCAGAAATCAGCACCACGCGTTTTAAATGCCGCGTTCCCTTCAGCACAGCCTGTTCTGCCCCCATAATGGCCGTAAACCCGACAACTGGCGCAAGCAAGATCAAGGAGCCGGTGTAGGCAAAACTACCATCAAATGCCAAATAACTAATTACGGGTGCGAATAAAACAGACAGCACCACACCCGCCAGAGCAGTCCATACGCCCCAGGTACGGATCACCCGGACAAAATCGGAAAGTTCTTTCTGAGTTTCCTGCTCATAATATTCCGAAATCTGACGCACCCCACTGGTCGACAACCCCAGATTGGAAATATTAGCCATAAACGAGGTCACACTATTGTACATGACCACCAATCCCATTCCTGACGGTCCCAGCAAGATCGCTGCCAGCTTGTTGCGAAGCACAGACACCAGCATCGTCAATCCCTGAACGCCGCCAAATGCTCCAGTGTATTTTACGACTTGACCATACGTTACTTCTGCCTTATCCATTTTTTCTTGCGACAACGATTCCTTCGTGCGATCCATGCTTCCAACCAATTCTAAACTTAGCAAAGATAATCTTTTTTAGCGGGAAAAAGCGTATCTTTGTCCAAAAACGAAAAAAATGAAGATTTTATTGCTCGGTGAATACAGCAACGTTCATTGGACCTTGGCAGAAGGCTTGCGGGCATGCGGTCATCAGGTAACCGTCGTGTCTGACGGCGATGACTGGAAAAACTATCCGCGAGATGTTAACCTGCGCAGGGGGAGCAAACCGATGGCAGCAATTTCCTACGTATTCCGACTGCTTCGTCAGCTTCCATACTGGACAGGCTACGATGTTGTGCAACTGATCAATCCCGTCTTTCTGGAGCTGAAAGCAGAACGCCTCTATGGCATCTATCGTTATCTCCGTCGCCACAACCAAAAAGTTTTTCTGGCTGCATACGGTATGGATTACTATTGGGTACATGCAGGACTCGACGGACACACGTTCCGATACTCCGACTTTAATATAGGCTCCACACTACGCGAGTCTCCCGACATTGAACAATGGAAAGCAGAATGGCTTGAGGGCGAAAAGGGAAAACTCAATCGCTATATTGCTCAGGATTGCAACGGAATCATAGCCGGACTTTATGAGTATGACGCCAGTTACCGTCCATTCTTTGCCGACAAGCTAACCTTTATCCCGTTTCCAATCAACAGAAGCCTGATCCAGCGTAACCAACCGGCAAATGACGGAAAGATCCATTTTTTCATCGGCATACAGAAAAAACGAAACAGTTACAAAGGAACCGATATTATGCTTCGCGCTTTAGAACGAGTAGCTGCCGAAAACCAGAATTGTCTGATCGAAAAGGCTGAGTCGGTCCCTTACCACCAATATCAGCACATGATGGATCACAGCCACGTTCTGCTGGACCAACTTTACAGCTATACTCCGGCCATGAACGCACTGCTGGCCATGGCCAAGGGGATTGTCGTTGTCGGGGGAGGCGAACCGGAAAACTATCAGATCATCAAAGAAGAAAAACTTCGTCCTATCGTCCAGGTATCTCCTGACGAAGAAAATGTTTATCAGAAACTATCCATGCTGGCCGAACATCCGGAATTTATTAAGGAAAAATCAGCAGAAAGCATCGAATACATCCAAAAACATCATGATCACATCCAGGTGGCCCAACAATATATCAAGTTTTGGAACAGCAAATGATTTCTTTCTTCCAATAAATCCAGAGGCATCGACAAATATTGCCTGGCAAAAAAGTAACGATCAAAGTTTGGATATATAAAAAAAAGATTATACCTTTGCAACGCAAAACAAAAAGCATCCTTTTATCGGGATGTCTGCTTTAGGAAGGAAGTTTGGGTGAGTGGCTGAAACCACCAGTTTGCTAAACTGACGTGCGG
>artificially_reared_2__coassemble_23_pt1 | contig 156791 bp, 125 predicted proteins | sample artificially_reared_2__metabat2_low_PE_008 | metagenome-assembled genome bin artificially_reared_2 | reverse complement strand
TAAGCCAGCAGATTTACAGTCTGCCCCATTTGGCCACTCTGGTATTTGCCCGTCCTGATTTTATTACTATTTTCATAAAAATACGCACTCGTATTTTTGAGCCTCTTGTCGGATTCGAACCAACGACCCCGAGATTACAAATCACGTGCTCTGGCCAACTGAGCTAAAGAGGCAAATGCAGCCTGTCTAACAGGCAAGAACGCTTCTTAAACGGCTGCAAAGTTAGGTATTTTTTCTAAACCGCCAAAACTTTTTGCAAGTTTTTTAATGGCTTTTCTGTTTTTCCTTGAACTTTTCCAACTGTCGTGCCAAGGCATCGACACATACATCTACTGCTTCTTCAAATGTATCGCAAACTTTCTCGGCAAAGAGTTCTCCGTTTTTAGCTGACAATTTCAGAGACGCTTCCTTATTCATAGCCGTTTCCGGTTTTACGACCTTTAATGTCACCTCTACCTTTCTTATTTCTTCGCTGAATTTTTCTAACTTTGAAACTTTTTTCTCAATGAATTCCTGCAATTTCGCTGTTGCATCAAAGTGAATCGATTGAATTCTAACTTCCATAATCACCTCCAATTTTATGCTCGTGGATGAGCCTGTTTATACACTTTTTTCAATTCTTCAAAAGTCGTATGGGTATATATTTCTGTCGTCGACAGACTTTCATGCCCCAACAACTCCTTGACAGATTCTAAGTCAGCTCCGTGATTCAACATAGAGGTAGCAAACGTGTGCCGCAACACATGCGGACTCTTTTTTTTAATATTTGTCACTAAGGACAACTTTTCCCGTACCATTGCCTGAACCTGCGACGTTCGGATTCGGTTTCCCCTGCGATCCAGGAAAAAGGCTTTTTCGTCCTTCCCGGCAAGATATTCCTGTCTCTTTGCCTGATACGGGAGAATCATCTGTGCGAGTTCTTCCCCGAAAGGAATGACACGTTGCTTATTCCGCTTTCCCAAAACCTTGATGGTCCGTTCCGACAAATACACATCAGCCTCGTTCAAGCCGACGAGTTCCGACACACGCACACCCGTATGATAAAAAACGGCCAGAATCAAATGATCCCGCACGCCTTCATAATCATCGGAAAAGTACATGCCGTCCAACAGCCGGTCGATCTCATTTTCCCGCAGGAAATAAGGCAATGCCTTCTTTTTTTTAGGACCTTGCACCATTCTCGCCGGATCCCGCTCGACAAAACCCCGTTTCAACAGAAAACGGTAAAAGGACCTTACGGAACTCAGCCTACGGTTGACTGATGCAGGTTCCTGACCTGTATCCATCAGATGCACCATCCATTGACGGATCACATCCGTATCCAGACTGGTCCAGGAAAGCTGGCTGTCCAATTCTTTAAAGAACGTTTCGAACATCCTCAAGTCATCACCATAAACTCTTATGGTATAAGACGAATAATTCCGCTCGATTTTTAAATATTCCAGAAAAGAATCAACCCACGCCATCTCGTTGCTTCATTAATTTCTTGGCAACGAATATAGGAATTTAATTCAATACTTCAAAGAAAATTCAGATAATTATTCTTCTACACGCTGCATTTTCTGAACGTATATAGCACGTTCCTTAGCAAGTCTCTTAAGCACAGAAGGTTTGTCAAACTGCTGTCTGCTTCTCAATTCTTTTACAACACCAGTTTTTTCAAATTTTCTCTTGAACTTCTTCAAAGCTCTTTCGATGTTCTCTCCTTCTTTTACAGGTACTACGATCATACTTTTTTGATTTTAATAAATTAAGAGTTAATACTATTTTTGCAAAATGCGGTGCAAAAATAATCAATGTTTCCGAAACAGACAAACAAAAAACGTTTTTTCCCTGTTATCCGGACAAAAAAGGTGTGCCGCACACACGCGCAGCACACCTTCATCTATCATGAAAATGCAATAAATTACAGATTAGGATTAATAGAGCTCCACTCTGAAATAGCCGGAACAATATTCAGTGTTACCAGCTCATCGCGCATCTTGCACAAGTGAGCATAGCTGGCATCCAACTTAGCTACTTCATCTGCCGTTCCGGTCGGAACCGTATAATGACATCCGTTAGCATCCAAAGTTGTGTTCATGGCCATCATGATATGATCATACTTGTCGGTCTTGACATAAGTACCTGCCGGCCAACGGAATGTTTCGCCACCCATTGCTGCACGAATCATTTCAACAGACAGATAAGCCGGGCTCTGGAATGAAGAACGTCCACGCAATTCAATGATCTTCGCGCCACCCTTAGTGACATCCACTTTCATCTGTTCCCATTCTTCTGTCGGGAAAGCCGGAGTACCGATCAAATCATGCAAAGGCTTGCCGTCGATCGTTACTGCCGATCCGAAGACAGCCATCTGCTCTCCGTGACCGCCATAAGTAGCACATCCGGCCACCTTGCTCTGCTCTACGCCGAATTTCTTTGCCAGAGCACTCTGCAGACGGGTTGAATCCAAAGCTGCCAACGTGGTCACCTGTGATGGTTTCAGACCGGAATAAAGCAAAGTAACCAAACCCGTCAAATCTGCCGGATTGAAGATGATTACCACATGCTTAACATCCGGACAGTAAGTTTTGATATCCTTACCCAACTGTTCAGCAATTTCGCAGTTGCCTTTCAGCAAATCTTCACGAGTCATGCCAGCCTTACGAGGAGCACCACCTGAAGAAATTATATATTTTGCATCCTTAAATGCTTCAGCCACATTGGTCGTAGCAGTTATGTTTACTTCGTCAAAACCGCTCTGGCGCATTTCTTCGGCAACACCTTCCGGTGAGAAGACATCATAAAGACACAAATTCTTTGTCAGACCCATCATCAATGCTGTCTGTGCCATGTTTGAACCGATCATACCGGCAGCACCGACAATAACCAATTTGTCATTTGTCAAAAATTCCATACGCTATAATTTTATATTAAAAACTGTATTTCCTTTTGTTTTTGCAAAGGCAAATTTAAGGAAAAAGCCGCAGACTTTCTAATTTAGAAGAGATTTATTTTCATTTTTGAACAATAATAATATACTTTTGCAATATGTATCTATCAAAACAGTTTGAAATGAACGAAACAATAAACAAACGGGTTACTGAACTCAGGAAAATCCTGTCGAAAGAAGGACTCGACGCTTTCATCTTTCCCAGCACAGATCCTCATAATGGCGAATATGTACCTGAACATTGGAAAACAAGAGCATGGATCTCCGGATTCGACGGATCGGCAGGAACGGCTGTAGTCACACTTAACGACGCTGCCCTGTGGACCGATTCCCGCTATTTCCTTGCAGCAGAAACACAACTTTCGGGAACGCCATTCCGCCTCATGAAAGAAAAACTTCCGGAAACGCCTCCGATAACCGAATGGCTGGCCCGTACCCTGCCCGAAGGGGCACGTGTAGGCTTTGACAGTCAGGTCAATTCCTTGCAAACCATCAACGACTGGCAGGAAGCATTAAATGCGGCACACATCCGGCTGATCCCTTGCAACGACCCCATGAACATTCTCTGGACGGATCGCCCGGAAATTCCGCGACTCCCTGTTGAAAGGCAACCCGAAGCATATGCAGGAGAAAGCACGACAGAAAAACTCCTGCGGCTGCGCCAGGTCCTGACGGAAGAGCAAGCAGACGCACTCGTCCTGACGGAACTGGACGAAATAGCATGGACACTCAACCTGCGTGGAAAAGACATTCATTGCAATCCGGTTTTCGTAGCCTATCTGATGATCAAGGAAAGATCGGCCACATTATATATATATAAAGAAAAGATCCCCCAGGACATCTGGCAATACTTGCAAACGTCTGGAATATCCGTAGCCGAATACGACCAGATCCTTACCGACCTGAAGCGTTTCGGGGAAAAGACAATCATGATGGATCGTGCATCGGCCAACTATGCACTCTATCAGGCTCTTCCGGATTCTTGTCGGACCATCAACAGGAAATCACCAGTAGCACTCATGAAAGCAGTCAAGAACGATGCTGAAATCGACGGATTCCATAAAGCCATGCTTCGCGACGGGATCGCTCTGGTAAAATTCCTAAAATGGTTGAAACCGGCCGTCGACCGGGGAGGAGAAACTGAAAGAAGCATCGACCGGAAACTGACAGAGTTTCGCGCGGAACAGCCACTTTACCGGGACATCAGTTTCGACACCATTGCCGGATATGCAGCCCATGGGGCAATCGTACACTACGAAGCGACAGAAGAATCAGACATCCCACTAAAACCTGAGGGCCTGTTGTTGCTGGACTCCGGCGCACAATATCAGGATGGAACAACCGACATTACCAGAACCATTGCTCTGGGTCCGACCACGGCAGAACAAAAACAGGATTACACCCTGGTTCTGAAAGGGCACATTGCCCTCAGCCGGGCACGATTTCCCGAAGGAACCACCGGCACGCAACTGGACATCTGCGCACGCTATGCTCTATGGCAGGAAGGTATCAACTACCTGCATGGCACAGGACACGGAGTAGGTGCCTATCTGAACGTCCACGAAGGGCCGCACCAGATCCGGATGAACTACGTCCCCACACCGCTTTGTGCCGGCATGACTGTCACCGACGAACCGGGCATCTATCGGGCCGGAAAGCATGGAATCCGTATCGAAAACACCCTGCTCGTCGTTCCATTTCGAAAAACGGATTTTGGAACGTTTCTGCAATTCGAACCATTGACACTTTGCCCGATCGACAAAGAGCCGATTATCTGGGAATTACTTGATTCGACAGAAATTGAGTGGCTGAATCGATACCATCAGATGGTTTACGACCGTCTGGCACCACATCTCGACGAAGAACATCGGGAATGGCTCAAGCAAAAGACGTCTTCTTATTCCATCGAAAAATAAAAACAACTAAACGCAATTAAAAATGGCAATCATCAAAACGGTTAAAGGACTGACCCCGAAGTTCGGCAAACACTGTTATTTTTCAGAAGGGGCATATATCATCGGCGAAGTCACGATGGGCGACGACTGTACCGTGTGGTTCAACGCCGTAATCCGAGGCGATGTACATTACATCAAAATCGGCAACCGGGTAAACATTCAGGACGGTTGCTGCCTGCACACCCTGAACGGCAAAGCTCCGATCGAAATAGGCGACGGCGTGACCGTCGGTCACAACGTGACCCTTCATGGCTGTATCATTCATGAAGGCGCCCTGATCGGCATGGGAGCCACCATTCTCGACCATGCCGTTATTGGCAAGGGAGCCATCGTCGCTGCCGGAGCGCTTGTTCTTAAAAATACAGTAGTCGGCGACGGAGAACTCTGGGGAGGCGTTCCGGCACACTTCATCAAGAAAGTAGACCCGGAACAGTCGCGCGAACTGAACCAAGGCTATGCCCAACACTATGTGGATTATTCCGACTGGTTCCGTGAAGCGGACAATGACCCGAAAAACAACATCGAATGTACCACATCGGAAGAATTTTCCGAAAAGATTGTACGAAATCACTAACGATACTCTTTTTCACACGGGCAAGACAGGCATCAAGACCTTTTGCCTGCAACAGAAGCAGCGTCCTGCCACCCCGCTTGCCGAGGTACGACAGGACGCTGCTTTTACGTTTGTTCCGATAAATCAGAACCGATAACCAAGACTGAGCTGTAAATTCCGGTTCAAGATTTTGAAATCATCCCCATAATAATCAAAAACCGGCAAAAAGCCATGCACATAACGCAGGTCCAGTTCGAGGTGTTCATTAAAGGCATAACCCAGCCCACCCAACAAACCGACATCAAACGGACGGGTACCACTCATCCGGACGTAACCTTCTTCCACGCCCTTTTCTTGTGCTCCCAGCAAAAAACCAAATTGCGGCCCCAACAAAAAATGAATTTTCCGGCCAAACTGGAATCGGGCCAGGACTGGCAAATTCAAATTATGCGTTCTCCGCCTGAACGTCACGGTTTCATCATCCCAAGGAGAAGCGCTTACCTCATACCGGCAGCCTTGCATGGAATAAAGCAGTTCGCCCTGAATCCCGAAAACGGAATTAAAAGAATAAGTCACGAATCCACCCAAATGAGGTCCAACCGTAAACTTAGGATCCAAAGGTTTTGACTTATACGTACTGAAATTAACTCCGAAGCGTACACCAGACGACCATTGAGCCCAAGTCGGGACACTCCCAAAAACAAACATCAGGCAACACAAAGCCCAGATTCTATTCTTCTGTTTCCTGTTCATACTCAATCTATGTTTTATCAAATCATCCTAAAGGATAAACGTCCGAAGCCTTCACTTATTGCATTTTAGAGCAATAAAAAGACTATGGGCATATCCTTAAAACGAGTTGGGCATCTGGTTGTGACCAGATGCCCAGCACCGAACGACGAGTTGCTCATCTCAGAAATTCTTGTTTTTTATATCCGAAAACTTCAGACGGTCTTTCTCTTTGACCACGCGAACCATCGTTGATCCCCTGAGCCCCCTATCGGAATAAAAAACCCGATACCAATCATCATACATTTTTTCCACATGCAGCACGGCACTGCTGTCACTCGGACCATCCGTCGCACCGGTTCGGAACCACCAAATGGCATAAGCTGGTCCGTCAGTGGGGTTATCATAGGACACTGCATACATTTGGGCCAGAAATTCGAGCAGGCTCTTGGTGCAATAAACGGAAGCGTCCCGATTAAAATCCTTGTCACCGAAAACATAATCCTCATAAAAATTCTTCAAGAACACAGATACAGAGTCCTTCTGTTGCGCAGCGTCCCTGAATTGGGCTGACGAAACAGCATATAACCAGGATTTGGACATTTCATCAAAAGTTTGCCGGACGTAATGATCGATTCCATAATGCAGGACCGAATCCGCGTAAACGGGATTAATCCGAATAGAATCCAAAGACTTACGGAAACATGCTTCTCCATAGAGTGCCAGCAGACAGTGACTGCGGTCGATCGCCTCAATGTAATTAGGATGAATAGCCAAAAGAGAATCCAGAAGCCCCAGGGCGCGCTGAAACTGTATGTGCATGGATGGCTGATCGCCTTTCAGATAATAAATGATACCCTTACACATCGCTGCCTGATAGGTCTGCGGCAAACTCTGTTCATAATGATCCAGCACCAAAAGCGCAGAATCCATTTTCTGATCATGCAGATAAATCCCCATTTGAATCAACAAACTGTCGCGGTACCGACGCTGGCGAACAAGCTCTGCGGAGTCTAAAACGGCTTTGTCCGTGACTGATTCGCCTGTAGCAGACTCGTCAGAAGTGACTTCATTTGATTTTTTTGTCGGAGTGCACGCTCCTATCAATGACAGGAGCAAGACCAATAAAAGGAGAGATAACGGTTGTTTTTTCATAGACATATTATTGAAAATCAAAGTTCCTCAAATTTGTGAAACGCATAGGCATCAAAGTCCTGCAAAGATACATAAAGCAGACCATAATACGAACAAGAGCGAAAAAAATCGATTAAAAAGTATACTTAAGTATATTTTTTCATACAACGGCCCGAACGGCCAGCCAACCAAATAGAAAAAGGCAGTCCGTTCGTAGCGGACTGCCTGGTACCCTGTTTATTTTAATCTAAAGATTACTGCAAAACTTCTACTGCCTTGCGCATACGCCGGATGGTTTCCTCCTTACCGAGGAAAGCAGCCAGTTCGTACATGTCCGGCCCTTTACCGGTTCCAACCAAAGCTACACGCCAGGGATTCCAAGGTTTCTTGCCTGTTGCTTCTGCCCAAGGATCCACAAGAGCTTTCTGAGCCTCAACAGAAAAATCGTCCAGACCCTCCAACAGATCAGCCAACTCGGTCATGTCGGCAGCGGCCTGCTCGCCCCAGTTCTTACGCACAAACTTATCCTCACGACTATACTCCTTGGGGGCGATAAAGAAGAAATCACACAAAGGCCACAACTCCTTGATGAAATTGATTTTCTTCATTTTCATCATACCGACAACGGCCTCAACTTTTTCCATCGGGGCTTCAATACCGTTTTCACGCAGAATCTTGTCGAAAGCAGGAGCCAGCTCCTTGTTGTCCTTCATCAGGATATATTCCCGGTTGAACCACATACCTTTGACATAATCGAATTTTGCTCCAGCCTTGCTGCATTTCGTAATATCAAACAGACGGACCATTTCATCCAGACTCATGATCTCCTGATCATTTCCCGGATTCCAGCCTAACAACGCCAGGAAATTCAAGACAGCTTCCGGTAAATAGCCGCTTTCGCGATAGCCAGAAGAAACTTCTCCGGTCTTCGGGTCATGCCACTCCAGCGGGAACACGGGGAAGCCCAGGCGATCACCGTCGCGCTTGCTCAGTTTTCCTTTTCCGTCCGGTTTGAGCAACAAAGGCAAATGGGCAAAAGCCGGCATGGTATCTGCCCAGCCGAAGGCACGATAGAGCAGTACATGAAGCGGCGCAGAAGGCAACCACTCTTCGCCCCGAATCACGTGCGTCACTTCCATCAGATGATCATCCACGATATTGGCCAGATGATAAGTAGGCAATTCATCTGCCGACTTATAGAGCACCTTATCATCCAGTACGGACGAATTAATCACCACATCGCCGCGAATCAGGTCATGAACATGCACATCCTCGTTCGGCTCGATCTTGAAACGTACGACATATTGCCGGCCGTCCGCAATCAAACGATCTACCTCCTCTGAAGACAACGTCAGCGAATTACGCATCAGACCGCGCGTAGAAGCATCGTACTGGAAATTCTGGATCTCCGCACGCTTGGCATCCAACTCTTCTGGCGTATCAAAAGCGATATAAGCCTTTCCGGCATCCAGCAGCTGCTTTACGTATTTCTTATAAATATCGCGCCGTTCCGACTGACGATACGGTCCATGATTACCACCGAAGCTGACCCCTTCGTCGAACTTGATTCCCAACCAGTTGAACGACTCAATGATATATTCTTCCGCACCCGGTACAAAACGTGTCGAATCCGTATCTTCAATACGGAATATCAAATCGCCGCCGTGCTGACGGGCAAACAGATAATTGTACAACGCAGTGCGCACACCGCCTATATGCAATGCGCCGGTAGGACTGGGCGCAAAGCGCACTCTTACTTTTCTTTCAGACATAATCTTCTTGTTGTTTGGCGCAAAAATACTACTTTTTTTTAGAACGTAACGTATTTTTTTACTATTTTCGCCAAGAATACGCCATAGCCGGCAACAGACAGAACAAACCTGCAAATCCATCAATATGCAATAGAATTATGAGCAAGCTGAATAAAAAGAAAACTTTGAAACGCAGCGACATTATTTACCGCATTCTCGTCGTCATAGCAGCCATTGCCTTAGTGGTTTATTTTATGCCGCGCGAAAGCCGTACGGCCTATCAGTTTGATTTGGGACGCCCGTGGCGTTACAGCCAGCTGATCGCCACCTTCGATTTCCCGATCTACAAAAGCGATGAAACCGTCAAAAAGGAACAAGACAGTGTGATGCAATATTTTGAGCCTTATTTTGAATTCAACAACACCATCGAAAAGGAACAAATTGAAAAATTCCAGAAAGAATTTCCGGAATTGATGAAATCTGGCATACCGGCATACTACAAAAAACATATCGAACAAAAACTGCATACCGTGTTCTCGCGCGGTGTTATCGGTCTGGACGATTACAACCGGTTGCAAAAGGACAGTGTGAACGCGATCCGGATTTTTGCGGAGAACGAATCGAGAGTATGCGGTATCGGTCAAGTCTTCTCGCACAAAAGTGCTTATGAATATCTTTTGGAAAACAATGACACCCTGCTTTACAGCAAATATAAACTGCAACGCTGCAATTTGGACAAATACATTGTCCCTAACCTTGTCTTTGATGAGGCCAAATCGGAAGAACAGCGAAAAGAACTGATTTCCTCTGTTTCATATGCCAACGGAATGGTGCTCAGCGGACAGAAAATCATCGATCGAGGAGAAATCGTCACCCGGGACAAATACAATATCCTCATGTCTTTTCAAAAAGAATCCGACCGGAGGATCGATACGACCAACCAACGTATTTATCTTTTATTGGGACAAATCATGTGCGTGACCATCATTTTGATGTGCCTGATGCTTTATTTCAGTCTGTTCCGCCGCGATTACATGGGACAAGGCAAAAGTATCCTGCTTCTGCTTTCCATGCTGGTGATTTTCCCCATCTTCTCTTCTATTCTCGTAGACCAGGAGATGTTCAGCGTCTATATGATCCCCTTCTCCATGGCTCCGATCTTTATCCGGGTATTTATGGATTCACGCACAGCCTTTGTAACCCATGTAGCCATTGTTCTGTTGTGCGCCATTCCTCTGAAATACCCCTATGAGTTTATTGCCACACAACTTGTTTCGGGCATGATAGCCATCTATAGCCTGCGTGAACTTTCCCAACGTTCGCAACTGCTGCGCACAGCCCTCGTGGTCACCATCACAGGCATGCTCTTCTACTTAGGCCTTGACCTGATGCACGAAAAGGAATTTACGCATATTGATTATAGGACCTACTTGTATCTGGCCATCAACGGAATCCTGTTGCTGTTTGCCTATCCGCTGCTGTTCCTTTTGGAAAAGACATTCGGATTTACTTCGAACGTCACCCTGGTCGAACTGTCGAACATCAACAATGAAATCATGCGCAAGATGTCGGAAGTGGCTCCGGGAACTTTCCAACATTCCATGCAAGTGGCCAATTTAGCGGCGGAAGTGGCCAACAAGATCGGTGCCAAGAGTCAGCTCGTCCGGACTGGGGCCTTGTATCATGACATCGGAAAAACCTGCAATCCGGCCTTTTTTACCGAAAACCAGAGCAGCGTCAATCCCCACGACCATCTGGCTTATGACGACAGTGCCAAAATCATTATCAGTCATGTCACCGACGGATTGAAATTAGCCGATAAATACAATTTGCCGGATGTCATCAAAGGATTCATCGCCACACATCACGGTAAGGGCAAGACAAAATACTTCTATATTTCCTATAAGAACAAGTATCCGGACGAACCTATTGACGAATCCGTCTTTACCTATCCCGGGCCTAATCCTTACACTTTGGAACAGGCCATACTCATGATGGCCGACGCCGTAGAAGCTTCGTCGAGAAGTCTGAAAGAATATACGGAAGAAAGCATCAGCCAGCTTGTTGAAAAAATCATCGACGCACAGGTAGACGATGGCGCGTTCAAAGAATGTCCGATAACCTTCCTCGACATTACCACTGCCAAGGAAGTGTTCAAGGAAAAGCTGAAAATCATCTACCACACCCGGATCAGCTATCCGGAATTACGAAGCAAACCGGACCAGCCAAAAGAAAAGCCTCAGCCCACAACTTCCGTAACGGAAGAACCGGCACCAGCAGAAACACCGGCCCCCGAAAAGGAAACATCACAGGAAGAGAATCAGACAGTAACAGAAAAAACGAACGACAAGGGTCAGGAAATAAAAACCGTTCTTGAAGAATCGAATGCCGAAAAGGAACAGGAAAAGAAAGAACGGATCGCCGCCCTGGAGAAACTGCTGGCTGAGAAGAAGGAGAAAGAAAACGAACTTTGGAAAGGCATCCACTACGATGACGAAAACGATAAGCCTCAAAACTGAACAATTATTAAAGCAATGGGCCGACGAATATCATACGCCGGCCTTCATTCTTTCCGACCCGGTCCAGTTTCCGCATCATTACACCCGGAAACAGGACATTGAAATCAGTGGCTTGCTTACAGCCTTGCTCAGTTTCGGAAACCGCAAGATGATCTGCAAGAAATGCCACGAATTAGACGGAATGATGGGGCACGATCCCTACCAGTATGTACGGTCGGAAAAATGGCGGACCGATTTTCCGGATACAGATACGGACAGTTTCTACCGGACCTGTTCCTACGCACGCATGCACGTTTATTTTGAACGTCTGTGGCAAACCTACCGCCAATATACCGACTTGGAAGAACGTTTAAAACAAGAAAAGGGATCACCCATGCAGCGCATCTGCAGCTGGATGGAAGTCTCGGAAAAGGGACCACAAAAGAAATTGAACATGTTTCTGCGCTGGATGATCCGCAGAAATTCCCCCGTCGATTTCGGTATCTGGCAGACATTTGATCCGGCCGAGCTGATCATTCCGCTGGACACGCACGTCAATCGCATGGCATATGAACTTGGCCTGACATCGTCCATGTCTTATACCCTAAACAATGCCCGGAAAATAACAGAAGCACTGGGCAACATCTTCCCGAACGATCCGTGCAAAGGTGATTTTGCCCTGTTCGGCTACAGCATTGAGAAAGCGTCCGGACAAGGGAGTGAGTCAGGCCAGACGATCCTTACATCGGATCGACATCATAATAAACCTGTGCAGACCGGAACTCTTCCTGAGCCAGCATAGATGACTGGACCGCACGCAGTTGCTCCCGGACTTTGTACAAGGAATCCGTCAGCTCTATCTTGACAACAATCTTTCGGATATATAAAAGTTGGACCCGACCGACAGGAGGCACGTCAGGCCCCAAAACACGGGATCCAAAAATCTGACGTAAACGTTCGCTGAATTGCCGCGATAAATCTTTGACGACATCCTCCCTCCGATGTTTCATGTAAACATAAATCAGCCGACAGAACGGCGGATAATGGAACAGACGGCGTTCTTCCATTTGTTGCAGATAATGCCCCAGATAGTCATGCCGGACTACTTGACGGATAATCTCTGCTTCGGGACTCTTCGTTTGAAGGATGACCTTTCCGCGCTTGTTTCTCCTTCCGGAACGACCGGCTACCTGAGCCATCATTTGAAATCCGCGTTCGTAGCTCCGGAAATCAGGAACAGCAAGCATGGCATCAGCATTTAAAATACCGACAACACTGACATGGTCAAAATCAAGTCCTTTTGTGACCATCTGGGTACCTATCAGAATGTTGGTATGCCCGGCCTGAAAATCACCAAGAATTTTTTCGTATGCCGTACGGGTACGGGTCGTATCAAGATCCATCCGGGCAACACGAGCTTCTGGAAACAAGAGTTTAATCTGATCTTCAATCTTTTCCGTTCCGAATCCTCGGTAGATCAGATCCGTGCTCTCACAGGCAGGACAACGGAGCGGCAACTGATAAGTATAGCCACAATAATGACAACACAGCTGATTCAAGCCTTTATGATAAGTCAGGCTGACGTCACAATTCCTACATCGGGGCACCCATCCGCATACCGCACATTCTACAACCGGAGCAAATCCTCTGCGATTCTGAAACAAGATCGCCTGTTCGCCGTTGGTCAGAGCCTTTCTTACTTCGGCCAGCAACTGGGGAGAAAAAGGACCTGACATACGACGCTTACGCTGTAGTTCCCGAATATCAACGACCTCGATTTCCGGCAGGGCTACATCTGCATAGCGTGTTGCCAACCGTACAAATCCATACTTGCCGGTTCTGGCCAAATAGTAACTCTCAAAACTGGGTGTTGCCGAACCGAGCAAAGTCTTTGCACCGTAAAGAGAAGCCAGGACCAGAGCTACATTCCGGGCGTGATAACGTGGTGCCGGATCCTGTTGTTTGAAGGTAGCTTCATGCTCTTCGTCGACCAGCACCAATCCTAAATTCCGGAAAGGCAAGAAAACCGAAGAACGCACACCGACAAGTACGTCATAAGGCTGATCTGACAACTGCTTCTGCCAAATCTCGATACGCTCAGCATCAGAAAACTTGGAATGGTAGATACCCAACCGGTTTCCAAAAACTTTTCGCAGCCGTTCGGTAAGCTGCGTGGTCAATACAATCTCCGGCAATAAATACAAAACCTGTTTTCCCTGATTCAGGACGTCACGGATCAAATGCATGTAAATCTCCGTTTTTCCACTGGAAGTCACCCCATGAAGCAAACATACGTCTTTCTCACGAAACTGCTGTTTCACCTGCTCATAGGCTTCGTTCTGAGCTGCCGTAAGGGTATGAAGAAGAGCCAATTGTTCCGGTGTGCCACTATTCAAGCGCCCCACTTCGCGATCATACAGCCGGAGAAATCCCCGCTCAACAAGAACAGACAATACTGCAGGAGAAACTCCGGCCTGTTCCAACAAAGCTCTACGAGGCACAGCGACCAATGCACTGCGATCGTTCAGCTCCAAGGCCCGGAAAGTCTTGGACAATTCCAGATATTTGGCGAACACGGCTGATTGTTTGGCGGCCCGTCGCAATTGATCCAAACAATGGTGCAACACTTCTTCGGAAAAACAGGCATCGGCCAGATCCACGTAAACTTCTGTTTTCGGTTTATACGGACGTTTCACTTCTTCCTTGATCAGTACAGCTCCTTTCTCCAGCAATCCCCGGGCAAGAGGCAGCACGGATTTCAGTTCACACACTTTCTCCAACCGCTGTAGAGTCATCTCATGCTCCCGACCTAAGGCATTCAGGAAAATCCTTTCACGTTCCGACAAGTCTGTATCCGGCTCGTAGTCCTCATTATATACAATCACGGTCTCGCTCTCCAATTTCATTCCTGACGGCAAGGCAGCTTTATAGACATCACCGATTGTACAAAGATAATAATCGGCGATCCATTGCCATAAATCCAACTGCCGGTCAAACAATATGGGATAGGAATCCAATAATTCCTGAACGGGTTTTACCTGATATTCCTGCGGTTGCCGATGATGAATCTGCCAGACGACAGCCGTATAAAACTTCTTCTTGCCAAAAGGCACTATGACGCGTGCGCCAACAGTCGTCTTTTCGGATAATTCATCGGGCAGAAGATAAGTAAACGTCCCCATTAAAGGCAAAGGAAGGACAACATCAACAAATGTTTTCATCATCATATTCTTGTGTTACGTTCGGAGATTCAATAATAAAATCGAACAAAAAGAATCCATAAGGAAGTAATAAATACAAGAAGCCGTTCCTGCGAGAGAACGGCTTCTTCTTTTCAGGCTTGCACCCCGTATATTTTTAAAACATATAAGCCAGGCGAACCTGCCAGTTATTGTTTTTCACATCCATTTTTTTCAGTGTAGCCACGCCATCAATTTCAGCCGTGCTACCCAATGGAATATTATAAGTAACCCCTAACTGTAGATGACTGAAAGCATTAAGACCGACACCGACATTCCAACTGAAACTGGATGAATTGACAGAAAAAGCATTTCCATAGATTTCACCTCCGTTCAGACTAAAGTCTTTATCACCGATATACCAACTATATTGTGGTCCCGTAGCAATATAAACGCCGAGCAGACTGCTAAAGCCAAAATTATATCTCAGGTTGATCGGTATGTCAATATAAGACAGTTTCTTGTCGATAGACATGCTTTCAAGGACCCCTGAGGCATCATTATCGAAATTAATATTCATATTCTTTTGCGAATAAAGAATTGCTCCGTCAATGCCTAACCCCAATACAGGTATTGTAAACTGGGCTTTCGGACCAATAAACCATCCTGTTGCATTCTGAGACTTAAAATTGTCAACATTTGGCTTATTCAAATTCAAACCGCCTTCAACTCCAAACTTAAATTGTGCATGCAGTGGCATGACCATCAATGAGGCCAACACAGCCAGTAAAACCGTAAACTTCTTCATAATTTAAAGTATTTATACTCCGCAAATATAAGCAAAAAATAATAAAAAGCTCAAATTCGTTCATATATTTTATAAAATCGGCCAAGAATCACAGGAGATGCATACGGATTCAAAAACGAACCTGCTATCTCCGTTGCCGACGCACGGACACGCGTGGAGCCGCTTGTGTGTTTGACGTCTTGGTTGAAGCCGACTTGACTTTTTCCGTTTTATTCCTTCTGGAATTCCGTGTTCCGGAAGATTTTTCCGAACTTACTTTCTTCTTAGCTTTTTCCTTTCCTTCGTTTACGGTTTCCAAAGAATCTTTAGGAGTCTCTATTTTACCCCATACGCTCAATTCCAAATCCGTCAGTTCCTTCTCTATTCGATTTTGTTCCTTCACCAGCGCACTGTCCGTCTTGCAATAATTGGCCAATACACGCCCCTGCAAATTATTGGTTTTGTAAATTTCACCTTCATAACGGTTCAGTGTAAAATAATCATCGGCGGTCATGTTCGTCACGTTATTGTAATTGCTCCCCATCATCGGCAACTTGGACAAGAAAGGTGCGGCATCGCTATACTTCACCCAAAACAGAGGATAAGGTGTACTGGCACCTCCAAAATCATCTTCACGGACCAAAACAGGACATAAAGCAGTCACCTGAGTATGGAAAGTCGAAGTACGCTGATCAAAATAAATACTTTCCTTTAAATACATACGTGTCACAGACGCAGAAGGAATGTCACTGTTGCTCACCATAAGCCGATCTCCGTTTTCCTCATAATATATAGAATATTTCTCTAAGAAATCACGAGGTTTGATCTCGTCTTTCTCTGCAAAAGATTCATTACCGTCCAGACTGTATTCGTAGACCTTCACTTTGTTGTCCAGCATCATCCGGAATAGGAAAGTGAACAGATTCACTTGATTTCCATGAGGTTCCACCGGATAGTACAAAGGAGCATTTTTATCGAGAGTCAAATCTAATTGCCGGTAAACATCCCGTCGCCAGACAACATCTTCGGGCATTTTACTCGCCGTAGGAAACTGCAGACTGGCCCGATCATAAGTTTGTTCCTTCGTTTCTTCAGAAGCAACCCGGCGTTTTTTGGGCTGAGCATACATCTGCGACAAAAGACACAGGCAGAAAAAAAACATAATGAGACGCTTCATATTTTTTCCTTTAAATTTTCCTTTTAGTTAATAATTACTTCCATGGATCCCTCCAGGGTACGCTCCACACCATCAGGACCAACTGCCCGGATTTTTGAAATGTAGAACCGCTTGCCACGACCTAAAGCACGGAACCGGTTTTTCTGACGGTCCGTAAACGAAGCGCTGTTGGACACTTCGGGAACGGCATTTCCCATGTTATCGAAAAACACGGTTTCAAACCCTAACACCCGGAATCCGATATTCAACAATCCGTCGTCGATGGCGGCACCAATACCACCGGCCCCCATAAGAATCTGCTTGGACAGTTTGCCGCCCCGGAAACGGGTCGGTCCGCTTCCGTCATGATATTCGATAAATGCCAGCGGATCGGGTAATTTACGCACGCGGAACTTAAACTGCCCCATCTGTTGCATCCGTCCATCCATATTGGCACTGACGGCAATCACCGCTTCCTTGCCAATTTCCTTCGGACGTACCACGTATTTGCCCGGAGCTGTTGCCCGGAGCGGACTTCCGTTCATCGTGGCCACGATCTTGTTTACCGGCACTCCAGGTATAGACACACTCATCGGGTTATCATATCCGGCATAGAGCACATTCATCAAATCTGCAGACACCGTAGCCGAAGGGGCCACCACTGAATATTGCTGGGAGAAATCGCGACGGACTTTATTTCCCTGCCCATCCACGGTTTCTATATAACCATTCAGTGTAAAATCCCCCGTTCGATTACACGTCACCTCGTAAATGCCCTGCTTTGACGCGATTTCCTTCCCACCGACATAGATTGTTGGTCGGTTAGTCGTATCAACAGCTGCCATAATGATCTGAGCACTGAATTTTCCCCCCTGGACTACAGTCTGCGATTTGGGAATCACGTAGGCATTCAATTCGTTTACACGAATATCCTTCACGTCTATGTTCGCGGCAAGACGATGCAAGACTTCTCCTTCAGCGTAGCGGATGTCGCTCTGGAGCTTGGACAATAAGGTTACTGCGGCTGCAGCCGGCATATTTTCAAACATATACTGCTGCCAGTTTTTCCGAAGCACCCGTCCCTCTTCCGGAACCTCCGTACTCAAATTACTGGAAATGATCCGGCGTTGAGCCTCATCATCCACCATTTCAAGGATCTGCACACGAAAACGGTTTACGGCCTCATAGAGTTTTTGCCCCTGTCCGCTGGCCGGCGCCAGCATGACATGAGAAGCCGCTTCCAGATCTTCCTTGTTCTGTATGTTGGAAACGTCCCCTTCCGGACCATCTGCGTCTTTGACAATCTCAGTCTTAAGTTGTTCTGCATACTGATACAAGGAATCAGATATGCGCTTGACATACTGTGCCTTGTCGTACCACAGTTTCACTTTCGCCGGATTCGCCTTCATCTGCGCTTCAAAATTATCATATATGGCCTTATTGGCGTCTGTCGTGTTTGCTGTCGTACGGTTCAGGCCATTATCCACCAACGTAAAGCCATGCAACACGTCCGATGAAACATTGAGCGCAAGCATCGCCATCAAGACCACATACATCAGATTGATCATTTTCTGACGTGGAGATATTTTTCCTTTATTTGCTGCCATGCTTATCTCATATTAAATCAAACCATTTTTCATCAGAGAGCCCCCTGTTGCGTGTTCCGCATATTCACAGTCAAAGCCTGGATCATACGTCCGTAGACTCCGTTCATCTCTTCTATCAGTTGGGCCATCTTGCGCATCTGTTCATTGATTTGATCAATGGTACCGATCTGGAGACTGACATTCTTAAGCTGCATTTCGTAAAGTGTGTTGATGCCGGTAACAGTCCGGTTCATTTTCTCCATTTCATCCGATTCCACATTCATTTTTGAAACCCGGTCGGAAACCTGTGCCAAAATATCCGTCAGTTGCTTCAATTGAGCCAGATAATTCTGGGTTGCCTCGTCAATTTCCGGTGAACAAGTGGCCTGGGCACGTTCCATTAGTTCTTTGTTTGCCGACTGAACAATCTCAATCAGCTGTTGTGTATCAATGGCTGCCGCAGCTGATGCTACTGCTGCTTGTGCATAAACCGTTTGCGCATTTTCAACATTGCTCATAGAAGCTACTGCTGCAGCCTCTTCAGGCTGTCCAATCCGTGGCAACTCTTCATCATCCTCGTCAGCTTCATCCGATAGCGGCTCATTTTCCTCCTGCCGCTCCTGCAAACGGACCTTATCCTGAGAAACTTGCCGGTCAAAACCAGATATGATAAACACAAATACCTCAGTTCCCATACCGACAAACAGCATAAAATCTGCACCTGCGATATGAGTCAGTTTAAACAAGGTTCCAAGGATGACAATTGCGGCTCCCCAGCTATATGCATAATTCAGAAAGCTCTGTCCCGGCACGGAATCCATCCAATCCTGAAGACGGGCTATGATATTTCTTTTCTTACTTGCCATAATGATTATATTAATATTAATCCCTAATTCATGTATTCAATTTAACTTCTATTTTCTACGATTACTGCCAACCATCGAACGTACACAGCGGAATCCTATATAAGACCGGGGCTGGTTCTGATATTCATAACTGCGCCAGGCAGAGCGAATCATAGACTCCGGATCTTTCCAGGAACCGCCTCGAACAGACTTTTTCTTTAATCGGTATGGATCTTCCTTGGCTGCATTGTATTTCAATTCCGGATTCATATCACTCATACTCTGTACGCCTGCTTCCGTATACACCGTACTCGTCCACTCGGCTACATTTCCGGCCATATCATACAAACCGTTTGAGTTTGGAGAATAGATACCCGTTTTCGAAGTAATCAAATTACCGTCCTTGGTGTAATTACCCTGATCCGGCTTGAAATTTGCATAATAGCAGCCTTTATCACTCTTGACATCATCCGCTTGCCAGGGGAAAGAGAGCCCGTCCTTGCCACGTGCCGCATACTCCCATTCTATTTCCGTCGGCAACCGATAAGGCTGTATGGACACACCGGCCATCCCCAAGCCTTTTTTGAGAAACATGGTACGCCATTGGCAGAAAGCATTCGCCTGCTCCCAGGTCACTCCCACTACCGGATAATCATCGTATGCAGGGTTTGAGAAATAAAGTTGCATATAACGCTCGTTCTCAGAATTCGGAAAATCATTGACCCAGCAAGTCGTATCAGGATAAATATTTACGATATAAGTATTCAAGAAATCATATTCACTGGATAGTTCCCGAGTGATTGTTTCAGATATGATGTTTCCGTCATCATCTATATATGCCGTATCCTTTGAAATCATAACCACGTCTGATGCAGATGATGTATTGTCCGTATTCAAATTGCGTTCATTCGGATTCAATCGGTTTCTACGAAGAGCAGCCGCCGCATGATCATAAACCTCGAATTTAAAATTCATCTGACGCGCATCAAGCATTTTCTGCCCGGTCACCGGATGAGTATAATAGACACTTTCTATCGCACGCAGCTCATCCTCATTGGCTTTCTTCCAGGGAATCGGTTTCTTCCAGTTCAGATAAGGCTTTACCGGATTCCCATATTTATCCTCTTCTATTTTATATGTCTCGTCTCCACCATAAGCAGGATCGGCCAAACGTTCGCGGATAATCGAGTCACGCACCCAAAAAACAAATTGACGGTATTTCGCATTGCTCACCTCCATCTCATCCATCCAGAAGCCATCAACGGACACTTCCCGAGAAGGGAAATCAATACCCCAAAGAGAATCCGTATTTTCAAGGCCCACTTTCAGATATCCGCTTTTAATGGCAACCATACCATAAGGAGCCGGTTCACTGTAAGCCATACCATGCACTCCAGTTACCTCTCCGCCAATAGCAGAAGATGCACTGCCCGGCCCCAAACAGGAATTCAATCCTACGCCCAACATACATCCAGCCAATATTAAAGAACCTATTTTACTCATTATAGTATCCTTATACTTTTATGTTTGTTTTTTCCTTTCTTAAATAAATTCAAATCCATTTGATAACCCAAGGTTAACTCATGGCTTCCATTCAAAGCACCGATGCCACCGGTGTACATCTCATAAGAATAGCCCAAGGTGACTCCATAAATCTTTCCTCCAACAAGAAAACTCACTGAATTCAATGGGCTGTACGACAGACCGCCATAAAAATGGAACCGGCTGCCCTGATAGACAAACCTTGCCGTCACATCTCCTCGATAACCGATAAAGTCGGTCCGCATCATGGCAGAAGTCTTTATCTGGTAGAACGGATTTTCAAAAATAATATTGTATCCACCCAATAAATAATATGTAGCCGGAATTGAAATAGTCTGTAATTTTTCATCGCCCAACTCGATGGTTGGCATCGTGCAGTGCATCATGGAAAAACCAACATACCAGTTTTTCCGGCGGTATTCCAACCCGAAATCAACATCAAATCCGGCACCGGAAACGTCTGATGTCGGAAACGAAGGATCGCCACTATCGCTCAAATCAACCTTCGAACCGTTAAACCCCTGACTGATCATTCCCAGACGGATTCCTCCGCTTAAGTAACCTTTACCCAAAGGTTGATGGTAGGCATACTGCAAATGGATCTTTTTATGCGAAAAAAGTCCTGCTTCATCATTCAGGAAACCAACACCGGCTCCATGCCGGGGACTCAGGAAATAAACGGGTACATCAACACCAACATACATCGTAGCCGGAGCATCCTCATAACCCATCATCTGCATGCTGTAGGCTCCCTGAATATCCAAAAGGCCGTCACGTGCCGTTGTAGCCGGATTATAATAGGAAGGAAGGGCCCAATATTGGGAAAAAGATGCTCCATACTGTCCGCGTACCAATAGAGGTACTCCAAACAGGACCAAGACAAACAGATACCATCTCTGAAACAATCCACTCATGCTTCTCCCTTCTTTGTAGCAAATTCTTTAGTCATTCATCATAATAACCCGAAAAGGCTCAAAATATTGCCTGCGATCATTTTCTTTTAAATAAAGGGCGAACGCTCATCGATCTGCGCGTCCGCCCTTTATCTGGTTACAACCGGATTGTTTAATACTCATCCTCATTAAACAGGAAATCCTCCTTAGTCGGATAATCCGGCCAAACATCTTCGATCGTCTCGTAAATTTCCCCTTCATCCTCCATTTCCTGCAAATTCTCTATGACCTCAAGTGGAGCACCTGAACGCATAGCATAGTCGATCAACTCATCTTTCGTTGCAGGCCAAGGGGCATCCTCTAACTTTGAGGCTAATTCCAGTGTCCAATACATTGTAAATATCGTTTTAAATTAAACGTTCTCCTTTTTAATTGCCGCAAAAATAATACTATTTTTCATACGAGCAACGTTTCTGCCACAGAATTTCATCTACCCCGGCCATAAAATTCAATTTGCGGGCCAAAACATAGAAATAATCCGACAGACGATTCACATACTCCAAAGCACAATGATCCAAAGCGGTTACTTCGGCCAGGCCCAGCATGCAACGCTCTGCTCGACGACACACCGTCCGACAAACATGGCACACGGCTGCAGCCCGTGTGCCTCCCGGTAAAATAAATCCTTTCCAAGGAGGCAACAGAGCTTCCATTTCATCAATACTTTGTTCTACAAACACAACATCGGCATCATCCAACATCAAGGCAGACGACACCTGCATTACGGATACATCCGTGGCTAAATACCCTCCTAATACAAACAAGCTGTTTTGGATACGACGAAGGACAAGCAAATCCTGCTCATCCGTCACATAAGTAGCCAGCAATCCAATTTCAGCATTCAGTTCATCTACGGTTCCATAAGCTTCAATTCGAACATGATTCTTTTTCACCCGGACACCACCGATCAGACTTGTAGTCCCGTCGTCGCCCGTACGCGTATAAACTTTACCTTTAGCTGCCATCACATAATTTTATAATATCCGGAAATCGATCAAAAATTGACAAGATAATGCTGTTTACAACGCTCTCGATCCAAAAAAGCCACGCCCAAATCATATAAGTCAAACGTAATCCCGACAAGCGGATGCTGCTGAAAACGATGCCACTCATGAGTTGCTGTCTTTTGTGCATGGATGCCGTCTACAAGAAATACTGACGACTGTGCCGAAATACCTCTAAGGGCACTTAAGGCCCGCACGGCCAATGGAACGTCGACAGTGTAAACCAATAAAGTCTTCCCGAAAAAACAACTGTCTGTTACTTCCTCCGGAGTATTGCATTTAACCACATTCGCCGAAATACACCCATTCTTCAAATAACCGTCGATCCATCTTTCCGCACGGCCAAGAATCAAAATATAATCCGGATGGACATAATTGGAAATACGGAACAATAAACGGGCGCAACGTCGTCGGTACGCTTTTCGCAGGTGCACAAAACATCCGATACGGTTTACTTGAAGTCCATAAAGAGCATCCAATCCGGAATAGGCATAATAAATTCCATGCTCATAAACGACACCGGTTATAAAGTCAAATGCGAACGGTGAGTGCACACCATACCCTCGACGATACCGGAAACGTTTTAACCAGATCAGTGTCCGATGCAATACAAACATAATCTTGTTTTGGAAACAAAGATAAGACAAGAAAGGAAATATCCCTACTCATTTCGAAGTTTTTTTCCATGCTACTCTAAACGAAGTTTAAATTCAAAGAACCGATCGCTAATATTTATGATAAAAAACAGCTAAATGGCTGTTTCCCTTGTCAAACCAACAAATAAGACTTATCTTCGCAACGTGTTTTTCATAGTATTAGATTTAAGGTTAACAAAAGATTGGAGTACGGCGGTACTCCTTTTTTCATTTTTACGAACCGGTAATACCATAAATCTTCCGGATAAATTGAAAGATATCTCATAAATATTAAGTATTTTTGCATCAAAAGATGCAGAAAATGAAAGTTTTTTACCCTCTGAAAATGATTCTTTATGCCGGTCTGGTCTTATGTTGCCTACTCCCTGTGGGCTGCTCTTCGTCACCGAAAGAATGCACCACCCTGCAACCGGAAATCTTCCCCGACTACCGGAATGTAACCATCCCGGTAAACATAGCTCCGCTGAATTTCCGCATGGCAGGTGCAACCAAAATAACGGCAGAAATCAGTCTGGACGGAAAATCTTTGTACCATACCCAGGGAAAAGATATTGTCAGCTTCTCCGAAAGCAAATGGAAAGAAATGCTCCTGCAGGCCCGGGGGGAAACACTATCTGTCGAAGTATCCGTCTGGAATAAACAACATCCGGAAGGGATTCGCTATCAGCCCTTTCCGATTAACGTTTCTTCCGATTCCATTACGCCCTATATAGCCTATCGGCTCATTCCGCCGGGCTATGTTTTATGGAAAAAAATGGGCATTTACCAAAGATCGTTGGAATCTTTTCAAGAAGAATGCCTGGTGAGCAATAAACAGAATCACGAAGGATGCGTCAATTGCCATTCTTTCCACAATTATTCGCCGGATTTGTTTCTTTTTCACGCACGTGGTCAGAACGGCTGTTCCGTACTTGTCAAAAACGGGAAACCCGAACGTCTGGAACTGGATCAGATTCCACCGCACTTTAAAGGGACATATCCTTACTGGCATCCAAGCGGACGCTATGTCGTCCTGTCCAACTGCGACACGCACCAGGGTTTTTACGGACACAGCAGAAACAAGGTTGAGGTCTATGATCTGAATTCCGACCTGATGATTTATGATCTGCAGAACAACCGGGTCATCACGGATCCGCGTTTCACGACTAAAGAGGAATGGGAAACCTTCCCTACCTTCTCTCCCGACGGAAAGTCGCTCTATCTCTGTCAGGCAAAAGCATGCAACATGCCGGTGGAATACGACCGTCTGAAATATGCTCTGATCCGTATCGATTTCTATCCGGAGAACGGTCAGCTTGGCACACAAACAGATACACTTTACAACCCGATAAAAGAAGGAGGAAGTGCTTCGTTTCCGCGCATCAGTCCGGATGGGCAACATCTGCTTTTTACGGAATCGGGATGCGGCACGTTTCCCATCTGGCATAAAGACGCCGACCTGAGAATGATTTGCCTGAATACCGGAAAATATGAAGATACCACTCCCATAAACAGTCCGGACGTTGACAGCTATCACAGTTGGGACCAGAGCGGGCGTTGGCTGATTTTCAGCAGCAGAAGAATTGACGGCCGCTACACGCGACTCTTCATCGCCCATTATCAGCCGGGAAAAGGTTTTTCCAAGCCATTTCTGCTTCCTCAGAAAGATCCGGCACACAACGAAAAACGACTGTATTCCTACAACATTCCTGAATTTATCAGCAGACCGGTCTCCATCGCTCAACAAGAAACGGCAGACTTGTTCCAATAAAAATGATGATCAAACTGAAACCCATGAAAAAAACAGTTATTCCCATATTGGCCAGTCTATTGACCGGACTAATCGTATGTGCGCTCACCTATTTTTATTTATGCCCCGGAACCATCAGACATATTGAGGCAGCCAATCCGCTTCTGGGAAGCGAGGATCTGATCCCGGAAACACTCCGTACACCGGGCGGGATCAGTAGTCTGATCGGCTTTTGGCTCGCTCAATGGTTTTACCGGCCGGAAACAGGCAGCCTTTTAACGGCATTGACAGTCTGCATCATCAGTTTCCTTTCCGGATACACAGTAAAACAGAACAAGGTACATCCTCTTTTAGCCATAGTTCCCGTATTGTGCACAGCTGCAACTCTGGTTTTCCCAAATTTAGAAGAGCTCGTCCGATTGCTTCTGGCACTCATGCTTGTCGCCGCTTACGCCCACCTGTATCTCGCCGGCCTGTCGGCCGCATGGAGCCTTGTGGCACTCCTATTCTGGCCGGTCGTCGGAACAGAGACAAGCATTGCCGTGTTTCTCGGCTTTTTCCTGATCAGTCTGAATACGCTCCGAAAACGCACAGACCTCATTTTTCCTCTCCTTGGCATACTCGGCATCGGAGTGCTCACGCTGCTCTGGAATCGCCTGATCAGCTATATTCCGGAGGAAGAACGATTCACTTTTCAATTAAAAAATCCGGCAAACCTGATCATTCTATACACGACACTTATCCCCTACTGCAAAAGATTCCGGTTTGCGTTTTCAGAAAAAGCGAAGAAGATTTTTGAAGCAATCGCTTGCCTCTTGCCGATAATCGCCATACCGCTCCATTTTCAAGTGCACAACAAACCGGGTTCAGAAGAAGAATTCCGTCAATTGGAACAGGCTGCCGAAGATGGTGACTGGCTGAAAGTAAAATCCATAACAGCCAACCAGCAGACCTGGTCCAGTCCTCTCTACCTGCGTTACGCACTTTTGGCTGAAAGCGAACTGGGCACTTTAGGAGAAAACCTCTTCCATTATCCCGTACACTCCACCACCGATCTTTATTTCTGGCGGGTGAACCAACAGGATTTTTCGTTCTTCAACAGCCTTTTTTACAGGAACATAGGCGTAGCCGATGAATATATGCACCAGATATTTGAAATGGGCACTTTATACCATCCGCAGATGAGCGCCCGCACCATCCGGCATCTCACCGAGGCAGCCATCATGCAAAACGACCAGAAACTGGCGCAGAAATATTTCTCCATTGCGCGCAGCAGCCAGAAAGACAAGGAATGGCTGCACCAAACAGAAACAGCGCTCAATAATATAAAAGACAGTACCGATCAATCCGTACCCGAACGTTCTGAGTTCTTTATAGGCACCTATCTTCCACAGACAGAATTCATGTACATGGCCGTAGACAGCCCTGAGAACGGCAAACGACTCACCTACATGCTCTGCAGCCTGCTGCTGGAACAGAACATCAAGAAGTATGGAGAAGCCTTGGCGTTCTTCGAAGATCAGCTCCCCGACCAATTGCCACGGGCATTTCGCGAAGCCTATCTCCTGGCCCGAACCCTGCATCCGCAACTCCAGCTGAAATTCAGCATAAGCGAAGCCGAGGTCAAGGATTGGATTAATTTCCTGAAATGCAAGGAAAAGAAGGATTTCCAAACCCTTTCGCAACATTACCGGAACACTTATTGGTACTATTTCTTTCTGGAACAACCTAAAAAACTACAATAGATGAATGGCGTAACCCTCGTTCTCAATCTCCTTATTCCAAGGAACAGAAAACGAAAGTTACGCCATTTCTGCCATTAATCCTGAACAGTTCCCCTACTTACCGGAGGAACTCAGCCGTATTTCCCTTTTGTTCATAAATTGCCTCCCGAAAATCTGCCGCTGTCCAGCGTACGGCATTTTGTGTCAGCTCCGGCACATTATAACTTTTCAGCAGCAAGATGTTCTGCATCGGATGCTCCTGTGGAAGCAGAAATGCCTTGTGTCCCTGACCTTGCCGGTCAAAATAAGCCAGATAGGCTCTCGTGTAATTCCCGTCATCCCGTCTGCTGCTGAACACAATCCAACGTCCGTTACTGCTCCAGGTATGATAACTGTCCACATCGTCACTGTTGGTACGCCGCAAAGCATACGTCGTGTCGCGTTGCAGATCTTTTACCCACAAATCGGCCGTTTTGTGCCAGATGTGAAACTGTCCGTAATCAGCAAGCGTAAACAACAAGTATTTTCCGTCCGGACTTAGCCGGGGAACAGAAGCACTTTTATGGCTTGCGGCACAATCAACGGCAACTCGCGGTTTGGAAAAGGTCTGAGTGCGCTCATCAAAATCCATCTCCATGACATTATAATACAAACTGTCATAATGACTCGTCACATAAGCCTGACGCAAGCTGTCCGGCAAATGATTCAGGGCCTCGAGTCGAGCCTCACAATAATACAGACGCTTGCCATCTGCAGACCAGCACGGAAAAGTCTCGAATGCATCACGCGTACGCATGATATTGCGCACACAATTCTTGTCCGCGTCATAAAAGAGCAAATCGCTCGCCTCGTCAAGAACCTCCACTTTCTCCCGATGGTGAATGTGGAAAAGCTGCCCGGTCAGATTCGTTGAAAAAACAATCCAGTTTTTCCGGGGGTGCCAGGTTGGATAAACACCGGCACTAAGAATGGAATCATGCTTGATCGTAATCTTATCAATACCCTTTTCCGTTGCAATAAGCGTTCCGCCATGAGCGGCACGCACGTGAAAGAGCATGTGATCCGTACGGTAATTCTGATAATTGTGACAATTGACACAATGATTATTCTTTTCGTCGTACAACCGATTGTTTTCATAAATTACCCGTTCGTCAAAATTAGTCAGATTGCGCTGATAAAGACCGACCTGCCGATAAAGCTCATAGCCCGGCTCGATAAGCCGGTAAGATAAAAAGCTGTCTATCGGTTCTTCTGCCACTGCCAGACGAATGTCCGGATAGCGCACCCACGATCCGTTTCGGTCACCGTAAATCTGCAACACGAGCTCCCCGCCGGCATTCTGCTCAAGCAGGGTATGCCATTTCTTCTCATCGAATGCCACGGCACTCTGTTCATCCGTTTGTGCCAGCAACGGCGCCCCCGCCGGTCCGTTAAGGGCGACGACATACGAGCTTGCCCCATTCTTGACCATAAAATTGAGTGGGGCTATGTTGGGAGGCACAGTAATATCCGTATAATCCGGATAAATCACAGCCTGTTCACTTACCGTTGCATACTGATCCGGAACCTGTGGATCCTTTGGACCGCAAGCGACGAAGATTAAAGCCATAAGGGAAGTCAGAATGACTTTTCCTTGATTCCTATTAAAAACTAACATATCAGTTTACTCCAGATTTATTTTGCTGTTGTTGTTTGCCTTGATTGGATTTCGACGGGAGATTACCAAAATAATAGTAATAAGGATAATACCCCTTGTAACGTTCAAACAGTTCCGCCTGACCACGTTCCTTATCCTTGGAAAAACGGGCCGCCTCGCGCATGAACGTCTGGTAATGTCTCAAAGCAAAGCCGTCTATCGGAAAGATCCGGGCCACATTCGGGTTCCGGCTTGCTTCCATCGTGACAGCATCTGCAGTACTTCCCGTCAGAGTCGTACCAACCAGAGGCTGCGTACGCAGTAGAAAATCCGGCATCATCTTGCTATACAGACAAGCTGCGATCGACAAATCAAGAGCTTCGCGCGAACGTCCCTGGAGCATGGCCACATTATAACCTAAAAAAGTGGGCTGACGGAAATTATATTCAAAATTATCATTCACCGGTTCCAGCAACTTAATCCGTGACAGCTCCGGATCAGCAAGTAGTTTACCTTCATCCAAATTCATCGCGCGGTATTTCGCGACAAAATCCGACTCAAAAGGCAACTGCTCGAGAATACACAAGTATTTTTCACAAAGAGCGTGCTCGCCGTTTTGCAGCGCAATGAGTGCCAAACGCTTCAATACAGATGCACTCGGTCCGTCCATGGTCATTTTTTCTATGGCGCAACGGTTTGCCGGATACATCAGTCCGGCATAAAAATTACAGTCTGCCTCATACATTGCCGTCCCATAATCAGGTTTTCCGGAACGATTGTGTAAGAACAGATCCGCGTAATTGTATTTTATGTCAAACAAATGCTCATTAATCCCGCCTGTCTGAGTCAAAGCGATGGCATAATAGGCGGCTACGGGACGACAGGACACATCGTCATGCTCCTGCACATAAGTGATCATGTCCGTCCAGCGCTGCTGCCACATGCAACGTTGCAAATATGCCGTCGGACGGACATAAGGACGGGCCTTTTCATTAAAGAGACCGATGGACACAAAAAGCAACAAAACGGCTCCAGCGTGCAACCAGGTACGCACCGGTCGGCAATCGGAATCACTCAAGATGGCTGCCAACCAGCTTTTCTTACGGAAGGTACGGATAAAAAGAGCCTGAACAATCAAAATTATAAGGATACAAAAGGGTACCCCCAAGATCTTACCGGTCTCCTGCTGGTAATAAAGATCAAAGCCCTGATACAGGGAATAAGCCAACCAGCAAAACGGAATAAAATATTCCAGAAGGCGGAAACGGCTGGAAATGCGAAAAACATACGCAGTCAACGCAGCTATAGCCGTCAGCATCAAGGACACAACCGCACCCCCAAGAACCGGGTAGTAATACAGCTGCAACAAAGCACGACCGATCCACCACAAATACCCATATGGAGTATTGTCCGTTACAAACTTCATTTGCTCCGGATTCCAGGAAAAGAAACTGTATTGCTGCGCCATATGGAGTACGTCACCATAATATCCACTCAGGAAAAGCCAGCAGGCCAAAAAGAAAAACAGAAGGGAAGGAATATGGATCCGCAGAGATCCTCCTTGCTTGTATTTTTCACCCTTTTTCATAAGACTATATATTTTCTACAAAAGTAGTAAAAAAACAGGCAATAAAAAAAGGAAGGTTCCGAAAAACCTTCCTTTATAGAAATAAACGTTCGTGTCTGGATTACTTAACAACGACTTTCTTGTTGCCAACGATGTAAATACCCTTAGCCAAACCTTCGGTAGCTTCAGATACCTTCACGTTCTTCTTAACCAGAACACCGTCGATAGTATAAACATTCACGTCGCCAGTCTGTGCGTCAATGATGGCATCCTTGATGGCTGTATCCAAATTACCGTCGATCTTGATCGTGATCGTATTGCCCACCGGCTCAACAGTTTCTACAAGACCAGCATTGATGTAAGCTGTATTCCGACCGATTGTCTGATTCTTCGTAGTAGAAGCAATCGTCTGAACGCGGGCCGTATATGCGCCTTCAGAACCTGTCAGCGTTTCCTTCAGATAACCCATTCCAGCAGGAACCTCCGTGCTGTAGTAGTTACCAACCAATCCGTTAACAGTCTGCGGCTGCTGAGCAAATGCCTTCATATCAAGCAATTTACCTACTAGTGTCACAGTGTCAGAAGCGACAGGATTAGGTTGTAACAGTGACTGGTCGTCGGCAGCTAAATAGAAGAATGGTTTTCCAGCTGAAAGTACATCAGAAACCTGAGTCAGGGTCAATTCTGATTCACTAATAGAAGATACTTCATAGATAGGATTGCCTAATTCATTAGACGTATCATACATATACTCAAATCCGGCCGGATAACAGAGTGCATAAAGCTTGCCTTTCTGTGCGTCCATCAATTGAATTTCCATCGTCTGATAGTTATCTACCAACTCACCCTGCTCTGTACGGTTGGCATCCGTAGTATAAATATCCCACGCAGAGCCGCTACCAGCAGTCCAAGCATTCCAATAAACCAATGTCTGACCAGCTACCTGTGAGTGCAGATAATTGTTAGCTACCGGCTCACCATTCAGGAACACACCTTTGAAAGTAAATGAACCATAACCGACTTCAGAAACCTTGAAAGCTACTGGTGAAGGTGTCAGAGAAGCAGGATGCGTCTGGTACTGACCAATGTAAAGCTGAGTAGCACGGTTCTGGATTGCATAAGCGGTATCACCCATGTTGATGAAACGCCACTGAGCATAAGTCTTATCGATCTTCTGCTTGTTGAAGATACTATCTTCTGTAGCCCAATAGATCGTCTTATTGTCGTTTGCACCATCAGGCATTACATACAGGATACCACCTTCACGCTCTGCATTCGGATACGTTGTACCGGTAATGTCATAATAACGCTTCGTATTGGCAATATAGTACCAAGTTCCCTCTGATGATTCGTCAGCAGCATTGAACCAACGCATCGTCTTAACAAAGGCCTCCTGAGCAGCAGTCAGCGTAGCGAGCTGTTCGGCGATTCCCTCCTTCGTGTAAGTACCATTGGCGTCGCAGTCATCAATATAAGCCTTCACGCCATCCAAAGCAGCCTTAAATACGACCTTGTCCGCGTCACGGTAAGTTCCCGGATCTTCATAAATCTTAGTACCGTTCTTTGTTTGAGTAGTCTCAGTAACAGCCTGGTTGCAGATAGTTTCTGCCTCTGAATATGCAGTCTTCAATTCCGTTGGATCTGGAACTTCTGCATCGTAAGCATCGTAAGCAGCCTGGAGTTTATCGATATCGGCCTGAGTAGTTGCACCAGCCTTAACCTTACCAGCCTCTGCAATAGCGTCACGCAAAGCATTGGCAATATCCGGATGCAAAGCATTGAAACAAGTTTCCGTCTTCGTAGCATTGTATACCTGGAAACCACCAAGTGCAAAGAACACATGACCGTTAACAGCGGCGTTATTCTTAGTAGCCGTTACGACAAACCGAACGTAACGAATTGGATCTACAGATTCGAAAGCCTTTGAATAAACGGTATCCTGAGTCAAAGTCTGATCAGATAACTTATTGAGCAAAGTCCAGCTTTCAGCAAGTGTTGTGTCAGCATCAGCTTTTGCTACATAAACTTCATAAGCCTTTGGCAGGTTATTGTCATTGCCCGAACGCTTTGAATAAGCAAGAACGAAGCCCGTAACATCCTTACCCAAATCGACGCTCAGGTAATGATCCGCAGCTGGTCCTGCAGCCCAAGCAGAATGGAAATATGTAGTTGTAGTACCATCAAGCAGAGCAGGATAACCACCACCGTCAGCACCGGTACCCCAAACACCTTTCACGTTGGTATATACCGTATCCGTAGACATCTGAGCGGCATTAGACAAGATCTGTTCCGCAGAAGTAAGCAGAGAATCATTAGCACTATAAGTATAGGCATTTCCAACATCATACTTGTTCTGAGCCTCAACAATCAAATCAGCCAAAGTCTGATCCAGTATCAACTGATCACCAAGTTTCTTGTAATATTCAATAGAATCCTCTGAAAGAGTTTCGAATGCCCATTGTGAAGCACCACCAGCCTGATCGTCAGATTGATTCCAAGCAACGATGTTATTCTGAACGCCAGTACCACCTGTGCCAACCCACTCAGCATGCAAAGAATTGTCATTTCTCTGTCTGATTACAAAGTAACCATTCTTTTTATCAATGAAAGTAACCGTATTGTCCGTAGAATCCTTACTCATGGTAATGGACGCAGAACCTGAACCTGAAGCAGCGCCAGTAGAACTGATGTACTCATTGGTACCCAAGTTACGCATAAAGAACGTACCGTCATTTCTGTCGATCAACTCCCAAACACAGCTTACATTAGGCCCAGCATAATTCCAGTTGATCCACTTAGCTTGTCCCGTTACCGCATTCAACAGTTTGTAGTTAGTGGCATCGGAAGCTGCATTCTTAAACTTATAATAGCCAGCGCTCACCGGAACAGCTTCAGCAACAGCCAAAGCCAACCAAGCAGACTCCAACGCCTTATAAGCTGCCTCACAAGTAGCCTCATCCGGAGAAATTACACCGATAGCCGCTGAAGCCTGAGCCTTACCGTTTTCAAAAGCTTCAACCAAGGCCGGATCATAACATCCAGGACCTGTACCAGCAATATAGCTCAACTCGCCAACTTTTGCATACAAGGCATTCAGGTCATCAATATAGCTGGTCGTAATAGTAGCCTGATAAACAGCGAACCAGCCGCCCCAGTCTACATAATTGGCAGCCCAAGGTGTACCATAAGCCTGATTAATTGCGATCAGAAGCTCAGCATCCGTGTATTCCTTACATACGGTATAAATCATCATATCCGTAGCCTCCGGCTGTTTTTCACCAGTGTAAGCACCATTAATACCCCACTGTGAACCTTCTGAAGCCAATACGATAGCAAAAGCAGATGCAGCACTCTTGTCGGCTGTATAAACCAGACGCAACTGAGCATCTACATTTCCGTTTTCACCGATAATGATACTACCTTCCTGCTCACCATCTTCGTTTTCGGTTGTTTCCTCAAACACATAAGTAAGGTACTTACCGTTTGCCTCATTCTTAATGTAGAATGTCGGTTTGTCCTTGATTGTGCCTTCAGCAGCCTCTAATGAGAAAGCCGTATAGGGATCCAACGCCTGATCAACCAGGCTATTGTTGGCCCATACCATGCTATCCGCCATGGAAGCCACCCATTTAAACACTTGCGGATCGGCATTAGCATCATTAGGGCTACCGGCCCGCAGCAAAATCTTGTCGCCTGCTTTCAAAGTACTTGGATCAGTAACCTGAGTACCAAGTCTTACGCCCGCAAACGACACATTAATTCCGAAGAGCATCAGAATTAACGATAAAACAAAGTAATTTCTCTTCATTTTGCGTTTAATTTAAGGGTTAATAATTATTAGTTGACAGATTTTGCGGTAAAGATATGGAAATTCTATCAACTTTATTCGATTTAATGTTTAAAATGGAATGCGATTACAATTTATTAACACTATGCAAATTCAAGACAAAGAGTCTTTCATCAAAGAAAGCAGTTCGTCGATTCGGCAGATAATCACATTCCCTAAATGAATACAAAAAAGATCCCAAGAAAGGACATACCTTCTTGGGATCTCTATATATTTGAAAAACAATCAGACTACTTCTGTACCGGCTCGTTTGGTATACTTGGTGTTTCATATACCGGAAGATCAGAATGAGCAATGGTCTCCATCATCTCGTCATCCACGGTCTTCAGGTTCAGAGCCTCCATGTCGGCCTTGAATTCCGCCTTCATATCCTCCATCATGGCATAACCCTTATTGCCATAATCGTCTATCATCAGGACGACCGTACGCATGAAACCGAAGTTATCAAAATAATCAAACAGATTATAACCACAAAGCTTAGATGCCTTACGGATATAGTTGAAAATAAACGGCACGCTGTTCTCCGTCCAAGTAGCACCCTCGCGGATATATCCATTTTTCACCCAGCAGGAATTCGGATACTTGGCCACAAATTCTGCATATTTACCGTTCTTATTGCCATTCTGCGCACTGGCCAGCAATTCATACTTATCGACTTCCGTTTTTCCTGGCTCAATGGTTGAACCATTCTCATCATCTGTCTGACGCAAAGCCTCATACAAATCCAACTGGAATTCTGCCAAAGAATAATCTCCCTGTTTAGGCAAGGTATAACTGAAATAATTGTGCAGCATATAGAAAGGAGCCGTATTTTCCTCTACATAAACTTCACTGGTTGACAAAGCATGCTCCGGATCAGTTTCAATCGACGGGATCTGCCAAGCCCCATTTTTATAATAGGTATTATACTGCGTCATGATTTCAGACTGTATCGCCGGACACCAGCTGAAACTGTTCCTGTTTTCGTAAGCACGCACGCGGGCATAGGTGGCTTGTCCTGACTCAGAAGCGTAAGTTGCATTCACATTATTAAAGAAGTGATTGTAAGCACTTTGCCAATTATCCTTGATACGTTTTGCATGCCACTCACCCGTATAGCCCATACGCAACACATTTTCACAGGAGTTCATATTATTGGAGCTTTCTCCCAATCCGGCCCAGCAGAAATAAGGTTGCATCTGATGCTGGTGTCCCCATTCATGGCTTAAGCCCCAAATGGCATCGCCGTCGTTCTTCATGATCGTCAGACAGTTCAAAACTCGGGATTCCTGATCATACATAAAGGAAACACCATAATAACCCTGGAACATATAATAAGTATAGTTCACATAAGCACAAGTACGGTTTTTCGGCACACGACCATATTTTTCAAAGCCGAGCAAATGATGTTCCCAGCCGACCAAAGTATCCAGCACATTCATAAACTGTACATAACCCTTGCTCACGCCGTCGTCAGCCTTGCAATAATTCCGAACGCCCGATACTTGCCAGATCGAGTGCACCTTATCGCCGACCAAGTCAATACAACGGTTTTTGGCATTTTGCAGAACGACATCCAACTCTTCATTGGTGCGGTCGGGAGACAAATATCCGTTAACCTGTGCATTGATGAAATGAACTTTGATTTCAGGAGCAGTAGCCTCTTCCTCCTGACTTTCCGCAAAGTAAGCAATATAGGCCAAGCCATCGTAATCAGACGTATAATTTATGGCATTGATACCGTTCTGAAGTGCATAGGAATACTCTGTCGGGCCGGCACCGTCGCCTGCATACCAGGCCACAATTTTCAAGGTTGCCGTCTTGCCCGCAGGAAGTCCGGAAACGGCTACACCCAAAGCACCTTTTGAAACATTAATACCGGTTACACCCTGAAGATGATCGTAATACTTACCCGGAGTATTCCACAAAGCAGACAGTTGTTCCGGAGAGAGTACGCATTCATAAGAAGCAATACGATCTTTTGTAAACGCCTCCTTGTTGTCATATAACTGCTGCGCAACAAACTTACTGTATGGGTTTGTCAAGGCATCAATATCTTCCTGCGTGGTACCTTCTTTCAACCCATCCCACAAATCGGAAGAGAAAATAGCCTGATTCGGATCATCATCACCTACCGGTATCCGATAGAATTCCATTTCCGCACAGCTGGCATAATTATTCGTCTCACTGGTTGTAGCAGAAAGTACTTTAAACTGAACGGCTTCCGGATTCAAGAGGGGTTCTTCAAAATTCAATACATACGGAGTGTTGCTTCCGCCAAAATCGTAAGTTCCAATACTCCGGTAAGCAGCATCACTTGTCGATTTCACCAGAACCTCGACCTTCTGGAAACAACCGTTTGCACCACTTGTACGGGGTACATAGCGCAAATAATCAATCCGCTCAGCACCGTTAAAATAATACGTCAGTGTCACTGGGAACTGCACCCCACCGTAAGAAGAATGCCATAACGTAGACGTACTGCCATCATAGCTGCGTTCAATACCTTCTCCCGGCTGGTTGCTGGAAGCAGAAGCACTGGCAATGATCACCTTATTTGAAGGCGCATAAATAGCAAAATTCTCACGTTCCTGTTCCAATGTCAAATTCCGGACTACAGACTGGTCGGCATTCGTCACCTGAACCACAGCCGTACGAGACTCAGAATTCATATTACTGGAAACACTTAATTGCAACCGATGCGTATTTTCATTGACTTTTGCCGTAACCCAGGAAGCATCCGATTCCACAGTTACTGTTCCATTAGACAAATAAGGAACATAAAGCACCGTGTCCACACAGGTCAGAGATACATTCTGAGCTCCCAAAAGGATCATATCCTTATCTCCAAAAATCTGAGCTGACGCACTTGTTCCTGCAATCAAAGCTGCAGCAACAGATACAAATATATTTTTTCTGATCATAATATTTATTTTTAATTAAAGAGATACTTTTACGCCGTTAGCTATATAAACACCACTACCCAACGTGATGCTCACTCCTGTATTGGTTACCGTTCCTGACCATACTAACTTTCCGTCAGCAGCATAGACATGAACGAAATAGGCCTTGTCGGCAGACATATACAAACGTCCGTCCCGTGCGGAACAAACGAATCCAACCTCTGCATTAATATCCTTAATACCCGTAGGATCAACGACTTTCAGAGGTTTACTGACCAGCTCAATATCAGGATAGAGGCTCGACGTTACCGCACAACATATTGATTCAAACGGTTTCATAAACGTGTAATTGACCGAACGACTGGTATAATCCTCAGTACGTCCATAAACCAATTCTTCGTCTGTCAACGAGTTGATCCAACGTACAGAGGCATTAATTGACTGACCATCCACGTTTTTCTCGAAAGAAGGAATCGCCACAGACTCACCGACGGAAACAGAAGATTTTGATAAGCTGAATGGATCTTGCGGACCATAAACATAGTCAGCAACATTCTCCGGAGAATAGAAATCAGAAAAGACTAACTGATTATTCTTCAGATAAACAGCCAGTGCCTGATGATCAGTCAAGGCTGCCAATGACAAACTTGTCAGCTGATTATCGGTACAAGACAGGGTTTCCAGCTGAGAACTTTGCGACAGATCCAGAGTTTCCAGACTGTTATTGTTACACCAGAAATCAACTACTTTTGCACCATTTCCAGCCATTTGTATTTCCGTCAGCTGATTCCCGTCGCAAACGACAGACTGCAGATTAGTGTTGCTGCTGAAATTCAAGGATTTCAAGCTATTATTATAACACCAAACCGTCTCCAACGCTGATAAGCCGGAAAAAGACATATTGGCTAACTTGTTGTCATTACAAATCAAAATTTTCAATCCCGTTGCACTGCTCAAGCTCAATGAAGTAAACTCATTGTTCGAGCAGTTAAAGGTTTTCAAATTACGCTGAGAACTCAACGATATATAAGACAGTTTATTTCCAGAGCAATCCAGATCTTCCAAATAACCGTTCGACTGTACACCAATATCCGTCAGACTGTTGTCCGAACAGTTCAGAGTTTTCAAATAAGGCGCATCACTTACTTTAATTGCCGTCAGCTCGGAAGAACTGCAATCCAAATAAGTAATCGTATTGGCAGAAATAGTTACCGTATTTCCCATCAAGGTGCCCGTAATCGGTTCTCCGGTACTCTTAACTTCTACAGCATTACCATCTCCCCAGTCCACAGTAAAGGTACCAGAATTCACGGTAAAGGTAAGTTCATCGCCGGCCGCTTTGCTCGTGGTCAGGGTAACCACATCCGGATCAGCGTCTGCAGACGTCTGCGCCCCCGCATACCCGGGCATCAGGCTCAATCCTGCCAACAGTGCCGCGCTCAATAAAGTAGTTTTCTTCATTTGTATAGGTAATTAAGTTAATAATAAAAATTTATGCACACTATATAATAATATAATAGGTATTCCGATCATTTCGGCAAGGTGATCGGGAACAAAGGACTGTCCACATGTTCCTTCATCACGATAGCCTTTAATTCCGCAACCTTTTCCGGATAAGAAGAAGCCACATTATGATCTTCATGCAAATCCTCCGCTAAATGATACAATTCACAGTTTCCTGACTTGACCAGCAATTTCCAGTCACCCCGGCGAACAGCGATTTGATTAGTTTCATTAAACTCCCAGTACAGATAATCGTGTTTCTTCTGTTTCTTGTCCTTACCGAGTAAGGTTGGCGCAAAGGAAATGCCGTCGAAGCCGTCTCCTTCCTTTTCGGGGTTCGTATATTTCTTCGCAAAGTTCTTCACTCCGGCCAGTTCACAGAAAGTAGGCAGGACGTCATAAAATGCCAGTTGATGATCATTTACGCTTCCGGCCTTGATTTTTCCCGGCCACTTGGCAATGAACGGCACCCGGATTCCCCCCTCGTGACAGGAGCGCTTCAAGCCTTTCAGTTTTCCGTCACGACCGAAGAATGAAGGATCGGCACCGCCTTCCTCATGAGGACCGTTATCGGACGAAAAAATAACCAAAGTATTATCCGACAAACCTTTTTCTTCCAGCTTGGACAGGATTTCGCCAACATACGTGTCCAAACGGGTAATCATGGCGGCAAATTGGGCATGCACGTTCAGCACGGCATTATAACGGGAACCTTCCGACCCCTGGAAGCTCTTGTCCTGCTGAAACTGCTCCAAATAATAATCCAGAATGGAATCACCGGGCTGCACCAGCTCGGCATGCGGCAACGTGTAGGTAAAGAAGCCGTAAAAAGGCTGATCGTCCGTCTGACTGTCGAGCCACGACATGGCGGCCTGATGAATCAGGTCCGACGCATACTGGGGTCTGCGCCCGTACTCCGAACCATACATCGGATATTTGATATTCTCTTCCATGACCTCGCGTACGACGCCCTGATCACCTTTCGATTTGCTGTACCGGTTCAGGAAATTCGGATAGTACAAATGCGCCTGAAACTGGCAGATATAGCCATAGTATTCATCCACACCGCGTTTGTCCGGCGTCGACACGGAACCTTCATAGCCACCGGCCCATTTGCCGAACATGCCCGTAGTATAACCGTTGTCCTTCATGATTTCCGGCAGGATGACATGTTCCGGATCATAAGGATGCTGTCCGGCCACCGCGTAGTCGACATTACGCCCGTATTTCACCTGACCTTGCCAATATTCCTTGTTGCCACGCACCTCGGTATGTCCCGTATGCTGTCCGGTCATCAGGGAAGCACGCGACGGAGCGCTAACCGGACTGCCGGCATAAGCCTGAGTGAACAACATGCCCTCGGCTGCCATCCGGTCTATATTCGGTGTCTTGATATACTTCTGCCCGTAACAAGCCAAATCACCGTACCCCATGTCGTCACATAGAATAAAAATAATATTCGGCTTATCCGCATTACGAGCCATTATGCCCATAGAGGAAACCAGAAGGCTACCTCCGAACAATAATAATTTCCTGTTCTTCACGATCGTTATCAGATTAATGAATATATTCTAATTTGATTATCATTGCAAATTAAAGCAAATATTGGAAAGGACACAAATTTATCCCGTTAAACTTTCAAGTAGAAAAATCTTTTTAACGGATAAAAAGATTACGAAAATTTCTTTTTATCATTCTGTTTAATTATCTTTGTGACACGTTACTTAAATATAAAAAATCAGTATTATGAGAGTTATCATTGAACCGAATTATGACCAGCTGTCAAAATGGGCAGCCGATTATGTAATCAGCAAAATCAACGCCGCCAATCCGACTCCGGAGAAGCCTTTTGTTTTAGGACTCCCCACCGGCTCATCTCCTATGGGCATGTACAAAGCGCTTGTTGCAGCCTACAAGGCCGGTAAAGTAAGCTTCAAGAATGTGCTTACTTTTAATATGGACGAATACGTCGGACTGCCCGAAGCTCATCCGGAAAGCTACCATTCCTTCATGGCCAACAATCTGTTCAACCACATCGACTGCCCGAAAGAAAACATTCATATTCTGAACGGAAATGCAGAAGACCTGGAAGCAGAATGTGCCCACTACGAACAAATGATCGTAGAAGCCGGCGGTATTGACTTGTTCATCGGTGGTATTGGTCCTGACGGACACATCGCTTTCAATGAACCGGGCTCTTCACTCACTTCACGTACACGCGTTAAAACTCTGACTACCGACACCCGTATCGCCAACTCACGTTTCTTCGGCGGCGATCCGAACAACGTTCCATTGCACGCACTGACCGTAGGTGTCGGCACGGTTATGTCGGCCAAAGAGGTTTTGATCCTTTGCAACGGACACAACAAAGCAAAAGCTCTGTACCACGCCGTTGAGGGCAGCATCACCCAGATGTGGACCATCAGTGCGCTCCAGCTTCACGAGCACGGAATCATCGTCTGTGACGAAGCAGCAACCGACGAGCTGAAAGTTGGTACCTACAAATATTTCAAGGACATTGAAAAAGACGCGCTCTAAGCCGTCATAAAATCAGTTGTCGGTTCGGGACGAACGGTTGTTTCGTCGCGAATCGACGAAAATATACTATTGTTTCATTGATGACGAAGAATCTGCCCGAAAAATACGCCGCAGATTCTTCGCTTCTTATGCATTCCCATCCATGAGTTCAAACACCTACGCGCCGTTCGCCAAGCCCATGTACATCATGACCAAACCGGCGGGCTCCCTTTGCAATCTGGCATGCAGCTATTGCTATTACACGGAAAAGTCCAAACTTTACCGGCAGAATCCGAAACACATCATGAGCGACGAGCTGCTGGAAAAGTTCATCAAGGAATATATCGAATGCCAGACCACACCGCAAGTCATGTTCACCTGGCACGGCGGTGAAACCCTGATGCGCCCTTTGGAATTTTACAAAAAAGCCGTCAAACTTCAGCAGCAGTATGGACGGGGACGACAAATAGAGAACTCCATTCAAACAAACGGAACCCTGCTGACGGACGAGTGGTGCCGTTTTTTTCACGATCAGAACTGGCTGGTCGGGCTGTCCATAGACGGACCGCAGGAATTTCACGACGAATACCGTCGTTCCCGAAGCGGTAAACCGTCGTTCCAACAAGTCATGCGCGGCATTCAACTGCTCAACAAGCATCAGGTGGAATGGAACGCCATGGCCGTTGTCAACGACTTCAACGCCGAATATCCGCTTGAGTTCTACCATTTCTTTAAAGAAATAAACTGCCATTACATCCAGTTTACTCCCATCGTCGAACGTATTTTCAAACATCCCGACGGACGGATTCTGGCAGCACCGTCGGAAGGAGCGCAGGCAGTATTGGCCGACTTCTCGGTCAGCCCGCAACAATGGGGAAACTTCTTGTGCACCATCTTCGACGAATGGGTCAGAAACGATGTCGGCGAATATTTTGTTCAAATCTTCGATGCCACATTGGCAAACTGGATGGGCGTACTTTCCAGCTTGTGTTCCATGTCGGAAACATGCGGACATGCAGGCGTCATGGAATTCAACGGCGATGTTTACAGCTGCGACCACTTTGTTTTTCCGGAATACAAGTTAGGCAATATCTATGAAAAAAGTCTGGTTGAAATGATGTACAGCGAACGGCAACTCAAATTCGGAGAAGCCAAAAAGACAACCCTGCCGACTCAATGCAGGGAATGTGAATTCAACTTTGCCTGCCACGGGGAATGTCCGAAGAACCGTTTCTGCCGCACCGAATCGGGAGAAAACGGTCTGAACTACCTTTGTTCGGGATATTACCAATATTACCGACACGTAGCGCCCTACATGGATTTCATGAAGGAAGAATTGAAAAACCAGCGTCCGCCGGCCAATGTCATGGAATGGATACGCAAAGGAGGTGCCGAGCTGGAATTGTAAGCTATTACCCGATTGGTCCGAAAAACATATTCTCTGAAAAACGAAGCCCAAAAAGGCTGAATAACCATTCGTCAGAATGAGTTATTCAGCCTTTTCTTATGAATTCAGACAAGTGCATCCGGATACACGGAACGCACGCAAATAGATACCATTTTCAACTTGTTTTCTGATGGCCATCTCGTACTTTCCAGATGGCCATCTCGTTCGCACCAGATGAGCATCTCGATTGACGCACATGCCCATTAGTCCGGAGCGGGCAAAAGACCTCTCAAAAAGGTCACGATCAGAACAAGGTATTTTCAATAATCTTACCCATCTGCCATACGCAACGGATGTTCAGATCATTATCCAATACTAAGATATCCGCATCCTTATCCTTTGCCAATGATCCCTTGCGATCGTAAACCTTCATGATCTTGGCCGGTGTTTCCGATGCCATGCGAATTGCATCTTCCAGAGGCACGTCAACCTGCTGCACCATCGTACGGATCAGGCGGTCGGTCGTAGCAATACTGCCGGCCAGCGCGGAACGGTCAGAAAGTTTGCAAACGCCGTCTTCAATAATCACACGCGGATCGAAAGCCTTGTCGCTGTCACTTGCAGCACAAGCCAGTGCATCGGTGATAAGCGCCATGCGCTCCACACCCTTAATTTTATAAACCATACGCAGAATGGTTGGAGGCACATGAATGCCATCGGCCACACATTCAACCGTCATGTTATCGATCAGATAAACGCTCTCAACGGTACCTTCATACTTGTATTCGCGTTTGTTGTGGAAGCCCGGCATCGCATTATAAAAATGCGTCACATGCGTAAAGCCGGCATTATAGGCAGCCTGTACATCTTCATACTCAGCACACGTGTGGGCAATCGCCGGAAGTATACCTTTAGCCGCACAATATTTTCCAAACTGAATAGCGCCGGGCAGCTCAGGTGCTGCATCCCAACGGGCCAGACAAGGCGACTTCTCTACAATAGGAATATACTCGTTCGGATCCGGATCCTTGATATTCTCGGGCATTTGTCCGCCTGCTTTCTTCAGATTCAAGTAATGCCCCTCAAGGTGTAAGCCCAATACCGGACTGTCCTTTTCAGCCATCAGCTTGTTGCAAGTCTCGACAGCCTTTTCGATCATCGGCACCGTAGAAGAAGACAAGGTTGGAAATATAGAGGTCATACCATGCTTGGCATGTGCTGCAATCGCTTCGCGGAAAGCATCTTCCGTACCTTCCATAAAATCACGGCCGCCGCCACCATGAACGTGCATCTCGACACCACCGGGCACCACATACATCCCTTTGGCATCGATGACTTCGGCACCGATCACAGCCAAATCACAATTGGTCACTTCGAGAATCTTGTTGTCACGCAGAATGACAGAACCATCCTTCAGCCATCCTTGCGGCGTCAGGATACGAGCGTTAATAATCTGAGTCAGCATATTTTTATGATTTTGAAATCCAAAATTACCAATTATTATTAATGTAGCGCATCATATACGCTCCATTTTATAGTATTTTAAACAAAAAGACCTGAGCCATACATTTGTGTGCGCACTCAGGTCTCTATAAGATCAATTATACCGGCAAAGGAAATTGTTTACGAATCGGATCATCATACTGAATCTGCAAATCATTCAACTGCTTCATCAGTTCTTTGGTGATCTCTTCCGTACCTTCCCGCCCGTAAATGTTATTCATTTCCATCGGATCCTCCTGCAAGTCATAGAGTTCCCATGTGTCGATGTCATTATAGAAATGGATCAGTTTATACCGTTCGGTACGAATACCATAATGCCGTTTTACAGCATGCTCTGCCGGATATTCATAAAAATGATAATACAACGATTTCCGCCAGTCTTTCGGATGCTCTCCCTTCAGAAGCGGCAGCAGGGAAACGCCCTGGATGTCCTCCGGAATCTCCACGCCTGCCAAATCCAGGAACGTCGGTGCATAGTCGATGTTCTGAACGAGCTCCTGAATCTCACCACGCGCCTTCAAACCTTCGGGCAACATCATGACCAAAGGCGTACTCATGGACTCTTCATACATGAAACGCTTGTCAAACCAGCCGTGCTCGCCCATATAGAAGCCCTGGTCTGAAGTATAAACCACCAACGTATTCTTCAACAGTCCGGACTGGTCCAGATAGTCCAGTACACGACCGACATTGTCGTCCAGCGATTTCAACACTTTCGCATAATCCCGCATATAGCGCTGAAACTTATATTCGGCCAGCTCCCTGCCCTGCGGGTTCTTCTTTTTAAAATCAGCCGTAATGGCCTGATAAAGGCTGTCATAACGGATCCGGTCTGCAGAATCCATACGGTTTATCATATTCAGATAATTAACCGTTAGGCGTGTTGAATCACCCTTCGCATAAATTTTATTGTCGTAGACCAGATCCATATGCTGGTTATTGCCAATTTCCATTTCCTGAGCTGCAGCAGCCTCGCGGCCGGCATAGTCATCATAGAAATTCTCCGGTAGCGGGAAAGTCGTGTCCTCGTATGCATTCAGATATTTCATCTCGGGCAACCAGTTCCGGTGACAGGCCTTATGGTGGATAAACAAAATAAAGGGTTTGCTCTTGTCTCGTTTGTTTTCCAACCAGTCAATACTTTTATCGGTCACAATATTAGTCACATAACCATGCTCACGGACCGTACTACCATCCATATTGATAAAGTCGGGATTGTAATAATCGCCCTGATCCGGCAGGATATTCCAGTAATCAAAACCGGTCGGTTCGCTCACTAAATGCCACTTGCCGATAATGGCCGTCTGATAGCCGGCTTGCTGCAACAGTTTGGGCATAGTCTGCTGACTGCCGTCAAAAATACCGTGCTCATTATGTGTAAAGCCGTTCTTATGACTGTGCTTTCCTGTAAACATACAGGCACGGCTCGGTCCCGACAGCGAATTGGCGACAAAACTGTTCACAAATTTCACGCCATCACGGGCTATACGGTCCAGATTCGGAGTCTCAACATACCGATTGTCATAACAGCTCATCATCTGAGCCGTATGATCGTCCGTCATGATATATACAATATTATAATGTTCAGGCTGTGCCGCCTTTTTCTGGCTGCACGACATCAAGGCAAGAGTTGACGGCAACGCCGCTGCCAGCATGGGAATTAAGGTCTTTTTCATATTCAGGTTTTTCTGGTCAAGACGATAAAACAACAAAGGACTATTTCCCGCTCTTGAAACAAGAACAGAAAATAGCCCATTCTTTAATCATTGGTCGATATAAAAGGTTTCAAAAACAATTATTTGGCAAAACTGTAAACAACTTCCATAATCTGCTTGCCCAATTCATCGGCAGCCTCCATTGTAGCTGCTTCTGAATATACACGGATGATCGGTTCCGTGTTGCTCTTACGCAAATGTACCCATTTATCCGGGAAATCAATCTTGACTCCGTCAATGTCATTCACTTCCTGATCCTTGTACATATCCTTTACCTTTGCCAGAATGGCATCCACATCCGTCTCCGGAGTCAGATCGATCCGGTTCTTGGCAATACAGTAAGAAGGATAAGTAGCACGCAGTTCGCTGGTTTTCATACCCTTCTTGGCCAGATAGGTAAGAATCAGCGCAATGCCGACCAAAGCGTCACGTCCATAGTGAGCAGCCGGATAAATCACTCCACCGTTACCTTCACCACCAATCACAGCATTGGTTTTCTTCATCAGCGTAACAACATTGACTTCACCAACGGCCGAAGCATTATACTCACAGCCATATTTACGGGTCACGTCACGCAGAGCACGTGTTGAACTCAAATTGGATACCGTATTGCCCGGTGTATGCTGCAGAACATAATCAGCTACAGTCACCAGCGTATACTCCTCACCGTACATCGTACCGTCCTCGCAGAACAAAGCCAGACGATCCACATCCGGATCTACGACAAAAGCGATGTCGTGACCTCCCTGCTGCATCAACGTCTTGATATCGGTCAGATTCTTTTCCAACGGTTCAGGATTGTGCTGGAAATCACCAGTAGCCTCCATATAGAGACCGGTAACATGCTGCACGCCGAGTTGTTCGAGCAATTTCGGAAGAATAATGCCACCTACAGAATTAACACAGTCGAGTGCGACCTTGAAATTGGCCTTTTTAATGGCTTCCACATCCACCAAAGCTAAATTCTTAACCAGATCGATATGCTTCTGGTCATACGTGTGGTCCTCACGATAAGAACCCAGATGATCCACATCGGCATACTCGAATTCCTCTGCTTCGGCAATGCGCAACACTTCATTACCCTCTTCCTTGTTCAGGAATTCACCTTTCTCGTTCAAAAGCTTCAGGGCATTCCACTGACGTGGATTGTGGGATGCAGTCAGAATGATACCGCCACAGGCACCTTCCATGGTTACAGCGATTTCAGTTGTCGGAGTAGAAGCCAGACCGATGTTCACCACATCGAAGCCCATACCCATCAACGTTCCGCAAACAACGTTCTTCACCATTTCGCCGGAAATTCGGGCATCACGTCCGACAACAATTTTGTTGCTGGTCACTTTGGTCGTCTTACGGATCAAGGTTGCGTAAGCAGACGTAAACTTAACAATGTCTAAAGGATTCAGGGTATCTCCTGCCTTTCCTCCAATCGTTCCGCGAATACCGGAAATTGATTTAATTAATGTCATATATTCTATTTTTAAAGATAAAAGATTGTTCTCGGGTTGGATATAGGCAAAAATACTTAAAAAAGGAATAACTGCAAAAGGAATAACCGAAAAAACAAAGCTGATGCCTGACAATTTGGTTCCATAAATTCATCTGAACACGCTTTTGCCTGCAAAACAGTCCGAAACGGGGCCTGTCCGGAATTTCCGACATCTTCCATCTGTCGGGTTTGTTCAAAAACATAAGAAAAAGGGAAGGTCCAGCACCGGCATCTCACGAAGCTGGGGCTGGGCCTTCCCGATTCTTGTATATCTATGGTAAAACTCTTATTTCGGAAGGGTCACGTTAAAATTCTGGTTCGGCGTATGTTCCTGCTGCACGATCGCTTTCAGCTCGTTGACAATCTCCGGATATTGGGAAGCAACATTATTGTCCTCGTGCAGATCGTTGGCCAGGTCATACAACTCGCAACTACCATTCACGACACGTAGTTTCCAGTCGCCCTTACGAACGGCAATCTGGTTCGTCTCGCCAAACTCCCAGTACAGGAATTCATGCTGATCCTGCTGGTCATTCTGTCCCAAAAGCGTCGGTGCAAAGGACAAGCCGTCGAAATAATCCACCTCTTTTTTGGAACTCTTGTATTTCTCAGCATAATTTTCCACTCCAATCAGATCACAGAACGTGGGCATAATGTCATAGAATGCCAATTGATGATCGTTCACACTGCCCGCCTTTACCTTTCCGGGCCAGCGTACGATGAACGGCACCCGAATGCCACCTTCGAAGCATGAACGCTTGGTTCCCTGCAAAAGTCCGTCACGGTTGAAGAATGTCGGATCGGCACCGCCTTCCTCATGAGGTCCGTTGTCGGACGAGAAAATCACGATCGTATTGTCGGCCAGTCCTTTCTCCTCAAGTTTTGCCATGATTTCGCCTACGTAAGCATCCAACCGGGTGATCATGGCCGCAAATTGGGCATGTACATTCACCGTCGGATTGTATCGGGATCCTTGCGCACCGGCAAAGTTCTTGTCATTGCAGAAACGATTATTGTATGCCTGAAGGATGGAATCATTAGGCTGATACAGTTCCGCATGCGGCAACGTATAAGTAAAGAAGCCGTAGAAAGGCTGGTCGGCCGTCTGCTCGTCGATCCATTTCATGGCCTCCTGGTGGATCAGATCGGCCGTGTACTGGGTGCGCTTCTCATACCCGTCGCCATACATCGGATATTTGGTGTTCTCGGTCAGCTCCTCGCGGATGATGCTGGCATTGCCGTTTTCATCACGCACCAGACGGTTCATGAAATTCGGATAGTACAAATGCGCCTGGAACTGACAGATATAGCCATAATAATCGTCCACACCTCTCTTTTCCGGTGTCGAAACCGAACCCTCATAGCCTCCGGCCCATTTGCCGAACATGCCGGTACGGTATCCGTTGTCCTTCATAATCTCAGGCAGGATAACGTGATCGGGGTCGTATGGATGCTGTCCGGCCACCTCATAATCCGTATTCTGTCCATATTGCACTGAACCACTCCAATATTCCTTATTTCCACGCACCTCGGTGTGTCCCGTATGCTGTCCGGTCATCAGAGAAGCACGTGAAGGCGCGCTCACCGGACTTCCGGCATAGGCCTGCGTAAACCGCATGCCTTCAGCCGCCAGACGGTCGATGTTCGGGGTACTGATATACTGCTGGCCGTAGCATCCTAAATCGCCATAGCCCATATCGTCACAAAGGACAAATATAATATTCGGTTTTTCACTGTCAGTCTGTGCCATTGCCGCTCCGGCAAACATCAGGGCAGAGCTGAACAACATCATTTTTTTATTTTTCATAAAACATGTATTGTTAAATCCGTTTTTAATGATTCCCATGATATGGAACCGTTTCCTTTTTATAAGAATCGTCTCAATTATTTCAAAACGACTTTTTTACTGCCATCTCCGACTGCCGTGACCACCTTGACGATATAAGTGCCTTCCGACAGACCGGCAACAGACACGGTCTTTGAAGTGCTTTTACCCATCAACGTACCATTAGCTGCAAACACGTAAACCATCTTCACATCAGCATCTGTCACAACCTGGATCTCGTCAGTACCCTGCACCAGTTCATAAACCAGATTTTTCTGATCTACTTCTGCATACTGAATATCCGTTTCGAACGTGCTGCTCGGACTGAAGCAAGCCACCAGATCCATCTGCTGCGTCACATCAAAAGAATATTCTGCTTCTGCCGAAACAACCGTCCGGTTGTCCTTCCAACAGATAAACTGCAAATCCTTGGCTGGAGTTGCTACAACCGTCACAGACTCGCCGTAATTGGCCTCATAGCTTTCCAACTGTTCTTCACCGACCAGAATAGCCGCCGTACCGCGGTCTGCACCATTCGCTCTGACCGTAATCAAGCGTTTTTCTTCCGGTTCGGCAATATTCACGATGAAGTCATAAATAGAGCCAACCGCATCGTCCTCGGCATCCGCCAAAGCATTATTCGTGATGCGGACACGCATCCGGGACTTGCCCAATACGGCGTCTTCAGGAACCTCGATTTCATCTTCTATCTCCGCCATATCATAAGACAATGCAGTCTCGAACAGACCGTCACGATTCCAGTCAAAATAAACATAAGCTGTCACACCATCGCCCATTCCGGCCAACTGAGCAGTCAGCTTGAACGGCTCACCACGCGTCACCGTTGCTTTCTCTACAGTATATAACGTATAATAATTGTTCGGTTTGGAAGCCTCATAATTCAATTCCTTCAGAACCTGTTCTCCGGCCAGATTCAAAGAAGCTATGTATCCTTCGTCCAAAACGCCGCAAGGCAAGAAATAAATCTGTGTTGCCAAGCTGTAGCGGCTACGATAGTTGGCCAAGACAAATTCCGACACACCGTCTACCGTCAGATAAGTTGCTTCAGAATCATCTTTTTGCGCATAAGGCACAAAGGTCAACACCGTAGAACCATCTGCAGCCTCTTTTTCGGCCACAAACCAACGCGTTCCATTTTCAGGTTCAGCAAAGCCATACGATCCGTCAGAATTTTGAGTCAGCACTGTGGTTGGATCAGCCATATTCACCAGATAGATGCCTTCAGTCTTATTGCTCGTACCGACGAAGAACCAGGCAAATTGATCATCTGCTCCCTTTTCAGCCAAGACCAAGGTTCCGTTTTCCGATGCCAGCCATTTTCCGTCTTTCACAGCCAATGCATATTTTGTCGCCGTTGCCGCATCATCAAGACTTTCCACCAAAGGCAATATCTGCGGTTCATACGTGTATTCCGTTTCAGATACCGTCCAATACGAATTCTGATTGCCGCTTGCAGCAGACCAGGCCACGACATTGGCACCGGCCTTGCTTCCATTCAAGTTCAACCCCAGGGCACCACCCGGAATGTTCGTCTGGTCCGTGCTGCAGAAATAATAGAAAGATGCCCCATTAGTCGCCGCACCGCTCGTGCCGTCTTTGCCAATCTGAAATTCTACAGGATTACTGCCCATAGGAATCTGAGCACTCAAATTCTGCTTTGAGCTCTGGACATAACGTCCAGTAGCGGCATTCTGCACATAATAACAATTTGCCTTACCCGTTGGAATCAGTTTCCAGAACACGCGCTCTGCATTATTAAATGTAGTCGTATAAAGTTCGCCTGCATTATTCTCCATCATGAAAGCGCCGTCCATATTCATACGGTTGATCGTGTAATACTTTTCCTCAGAAAAAATTCCATCCGTAACCGGTTTTAAGGGCTCTTCCGGTTCCGGAGCATCGAAGTCAACATCAGTCACGTCGTACACATACATGATCGACCAGCCACCAGTTCCCGCAGCATAAATAGCCGTTGCCGAAGCACCCTGCGTATTAATAAACATATTCGTGCCCTTACTCGTAAAACGGGTCAACAAACTATGATCCTTAACACCATCCAGCCAATTCATGTCCGTTTCATCATTAAATGTAGGGTTGGACACTTCAAACACACCTGCCTCAGCCTGTTCCTGAGTCAAGCCAATGGCACTTGCATTAGCATAAGCCTTAAGATACTGCCCGGTGCTTTCATTTTTCAGATAAAATCCGCCTTCTGCTGCCTCCACAATATAGACAGATGTTTCTGACAACGTTAAAGAATTTGCTTCAACAATGTTGATCCAGGGATTATTGTTCTTCAAACCACGCAGAACAATCTTCTTTCCGGCAGCAATATCCTCTGCCTTCAAAATTTGATCAAGCTCCAGCGTCACTGCCTGAACCTGACAGATGCCTGTTATCAAAAAGAACAAAGACATCCAAAGTAAAGAATAAAATTTTTTCATAAATTATTTCTATTAAAGATTTAAAATATTGATTGATTGTTAATGACAAGATTGTTTTTAAGACCACTATATTTTAAGGCAAAAATAAAAAAAACAAACATGAAAGCAGAGGGAATACAATAAAAAGGTTGGCATTTTAGATAAATTAACACTAACGCATGAATAATACCTTCCGATCACAGAAGAGAAATTTTCCCATAAAGAACGTGCGAAATCAGTATTTTTAACCACGAACAGAAAAAAAACAGTAACATAAATACTTTTCCAACAAAAAAGACTTATATTTGTAACAATCATACACAACAATTATTAAATCTCTCCAATATGGAACAAACAGAATTAAAAGAAATTGTATCAAAATTTGCCATTAAAGGCACTGTATCCGAAATCAAGCCATTAGGCTCCGGACTGATCAACGACACGTTCATGGTGAAAACAGCCGAAACCGACCAGCCCGATTATGTGCTGCAACGCATCAACAACGCAATTTTCCCGGACGTGGAAATGCTGTCGAACAACATTCAGGCTGTAACCTCTCACATTCGCAAGAAACTGGAAGCTAAGGGAGAAACCGACATCGACCGGAAGGTGCTGACCTTCATTCCACTGAAGGATCAGGACAAATACTTCTATTTCAACGGCGAAAGCTACTGGCGCATCATGGTATTCATTCCCAATGCCATTACCAAGCAGGCCGTCAACCCGGAATCTTCCTATGCAGCCGGTGTAGCGTTCGGAAACTTCCAGGCCATGCTGGCCGATATTCCCGTCCAACTGGGCGAGACCATCAAGGACTTCCACAACATGGAATTCCGGCTTCAGCAATTGCGTGATGCCGTCAAGGAAGACAAAGTGGGCCGCGTAAAAGAAGTACAATACTATATTGACGAAATCGAGAAACGTGCTGACGAGATGTGCAAGGCCGAACGCCTCGGACGCGAGGGTAAACTGCCGAAACGCATCTGCCACTGCGATACGAAGGTGAATAACATGATGTTCGACGAAAACGACAACGTGCTCTGCGTGATCGATCTCGACACCGTCATGCCGAACTTTATCTTCTCTGATTACGGAGACTTCCTGCGTACAGGCGCCAACACGGCTGAGGAGGATGAGGCCGATCTGAGCAAAGTCAGCTTCAACATGGAAATATTCAAGGCATTTACCAAAGGCTATCTCAAGTCTGCCAGCAGTTTCCTCACACCTATTGAAATCGAGAACCTGCCGTATGCCGCCGCTTTGTTCCCCTACATGCAATGCGTACGTTTCCTGGCCGACTACATCAACGGCGACACCTACTACAAGATCAAGTATCCGGAACATAACTTAGTACGTACGAAGAACCAGTTCCAACTCCTGCTCAGCGTCGAGGAACATACTCCGGAGATGAAAGCATTTATTGCTGAATGTCTGAAATAAACAGCTTTGTTCCGAAGTTTCCGAAGCGGCCCAGGCAGTCCACTCTGTCCGGGCCGTTTCCATTTTCAAAAACTTACATTTGCAGGCCTGCGTACGTTATCGTATCTTTGTCGCAGTATCCTGACAAAAACAAAACAATTTATGAAAAGAAATCAACTACCATTAATCAGCCTGTTTTTGGCCACATTGACCGTACACCCCATGCAGGCCGACACTTCTTGTCCGTCATTTTGCACAACGGATCCCGCAATTCATGCGGCCATTCAGGAATTAGCCCCTGAAAATCAGCAACAGTCCATTCATCTGCAACCGACACCGCAACAAGCTGTTCTCGCCGACCGGCAGATCAACGTCCCGACCAGCTACCAACTTACTGTCACGGCAGGAAGTTGTCCGACAGCCCTTGCCGCACTGGAAGAACTTCTGCCCAACGGAGCGGAAAAAAGCAAATTCAAAATTCTCATCGGAAAACGCGGAGACAAGGCCATCCGGAAATTTGCTAAAAAAATTCCGGAAAGAAAAGAAGGATATTATCTGGAGATTGACGGCAACCGGATAGTCATCGCCGGAAATGACAGCCGGGGGGCATTCTACGGCGTCCAGACGTTGGCCCAACTGATCCACAACGGAAAAATCACCTGCGCCGCCATTACCGATTATCCCGACATCGCCTGTCGCGGCGTCGTCGAAGGATTCTACGGAACCCCTTGGAGCCACAGTGCACGCCTGCGCCAATTAGCCTTTTACGGACGCAACAAAATGAACACCTATATCTACGGACCGAAAGACGATCCCTATCATTCTTCGCCCAACTGGCGCCTGCCCTACCCGGAAAAGGAAGCTGCCCAGCTTAAGGAGCTCGTAGACTGCGCCCATCGTAACGAAGTGGACTTTGTCTGGGCCATCCATCCGGGAAAAGACATCAAATGGACTCCGGAAGACCGGGACGCACTGCTTGGGAAATTCGAAGCCATGTATGCACTCGGTATCCGCTCGTTTGCCGTATTCTTTGATGATATTTGGGGCGAAGGAACCAATCCGCAAAAACAGGCGGAGCTGCTCAACTACATCGACGACCAGTTTATCCAGAAGAAAAAAGACGTCACTCCGTTAGTCATGTGCCCGACGGAATACAACAAGAGCTGGTCGAACGTAGAAGGAGGCTATTTGGCTACTTTGGGAAAAAGTCTGAACCCTTCCATACAGATTATGTGGACCGGCGACCGGGTTATTGCCTGCATCGACCGCCCAACGCTCGACTGGATTAACCCACTGCTTCAGCGCAAAGCCTACATCTGGTGGAATTTCCCGGTGAGCGATTATGTACGCGATCATCTGCTGTTAGGACCGGTTTACGGCAATGCTCTGGACATTCAGGACGAAATGTCGGGTTTCGTGGCCAACCCCATGGAACGCGCGGAAGCATCGAAAATTGCCCTTTACTGCGTGGCCGACTATACCTGGCAACTGAAAACATTCGACAGCGAAGCCTCTTGGATCCATGCACTTCAGGACCTGCTCCCAAACGCCTGGAAGCACCTTGAAGTATTTGCAGCCCACAGTTCCGACTTAGGCCCCAACGGACATGGTTTCCGCCGCGACGAAAGCGTTGCCCTGCAGCCGGCTCTGAAAGCATTGGCTGCCCATATCGACGATCGGCAGGCAGCGGCTGAAATCGGCACCGAATGCCAAAAACTGGAAACAGCCGCCGACATCCTTTATGCCGACACTGAAAATCCGGCTCTGATCGATGAAATACGCCCCTGGCTGCAACAAGCCAAACTTCTGGGTGAATACGGACAGTGCGTTATCGAGCTGCTGGACTATCTCGACGAAGGCAACCGGACAGACTATCGCACCACCTACGAACGGGCACGCGCGCTCCAGACACAAATGTACGAACTGGATATGCGCGAAAACCAGAATCCTTATCAACCGGGAGTCAAAGTTGGCAGCAAAATCCTGCTCCCCACACTGAACCAGGTGTTTACAGCCATCACGACGAAAATCAATGAAAACGAACACGCCGGACTCGATACCCGGGCCGACTACAATCCTTTCACCCTGTCGAGCGACGTCCCGCAACTGCAGAGCCAACCGGTACGTGCCCGCCACAACGAAGTCAACGTATCGCCCTCCAATGAAGTGATCAAATGGCCGGCCGGCGGACAAGTATGCATCACCATGGACAAACCCTACACACTGGAATCCATTACATTCGACCTGGGAACTCCCAATATGGCAGACAAATTCCGCTGCGAAGTCAGCACCGACGGCAAGAACTGGCAGAAAGTTCCACTCGTCCAAAACGACGGACAAAACCTCATACAGGGGCAGACCGGACGTCGGGAGGGAATCCGGTATGTCCGACTCTGTAACAACGACCAGAACGAACTTCAGGTTTACCTGAAAAAATTTGCATTTCAACTGGGCAAATAAAGTTACGGTATTCAAAAGCAGAGAGAATGACAAAGGGGATAAGGCAATGGCCTTATCCCCTTAATTTTTCTAACACAAACGAAACAGCATCCGTATGCCGCTCCGAAAAAGACATTCCCCCGAAGAATCAGGGTACGAGCACCTTCTGGCGCGTATTGGTCAGATAAATACCCTTTACAGGTTGCTCCACACGGCGTCCGCTCAGATCATAATAAACAACAGGTACAGCATCCTCCCCGACAGTCTCAATGCCTGTCGTCACGACCTTCTCGTTGGTCTTGATCAGGTTCCAGATCGAAGCACCCCAGTTCTTAGGTTTGGTCAGCACGGTAGAAAATGCATTCGGATTGGTGTACCAGCTGTATGTTCCCGAACCGTCTACAAGAGCAATTCCGGAAGCACTCTGATCTGTATTCACCTCCTCAAGCGTCCACAAATAAGCATTATTCTTTCCATCTACCATAATGGTCTGATCGGCAGCAACTGAATTGATATAAGCAGCATTTCGGGTTTTCTTGCTAAACACCAGCACCTGGCCGTCCTTCTTTACAAAATTCCAGTAGAATCCGTCGTCCGATGCATTTAAATTGACCGGAGTCACCTGAGCAGTCCCGGCATAGGCATATTTTTCCGTAAAATAGGCATTCTGTATCTGATAATAATATTCTTCACTGATCAGATCGAGCAGACTCGCACGCGGCATGGCCTTAAACTCATTATACAAAGCGACATATTCCAGATATTGTGCTTCGGTGACCGGTGCCGTTTCCGTCAGCAACTCATCCGTAGGCATAACCACCCGTTCGTTCAGAAACGCTACCGCCTCTGCCGACGGTTCGCCATACTCGCCATAAAGCGGAGTTTCCACAATCCGCCGGCATTTCCGGTTGAGCCCGGTCAACTGTGCCCGGAAGTCCGTGACTTCCACAAGTTTCCAAGTGCTGGCACAACCTAAGTTGGGTTCATTTTTGGCTTGAACCACTCCACTGCCCGTCGCAGTAATGCGCCGGACGTCTCCTGTAGCCTCAGCCGTGTAACCATCTACAGCCGAAATCAGTACTGCACCGGGGACATACGTATAATAAGAGGAACTGGGTAATTCTGCCCGATCAATACGTACCACCGTAGGATTTTCATCTACCAGCTGAACGGCTGCTCCGAAATTCGGCATCTGCAGCATTTTTCCGTTGGCATAATTCGTCAACACGAAACCCTGCTCCACCGGCGTAAATGTCCATAGTTCTTCTGGCTCTGTCTGCGGTGTATAATGGAAACACACCTGTCCTCCGTCATCATACATCGTTGAACCTTCATACTGCTGCTTATAATAAGCTGATGCGGAAACCAACTGATATACTTTGCCTGCTTCCGGCATCTTGATGGCTCCCGCCTTATATTGTTGCAAAGCCGTCTTCAGGGCCTGTACCGGTTCGTCGGCGGGATTCTGCTTGGCCGCCGCAAAAGCCGTCTCAAGTGCATCCTGCAAACTGGCATCGGGATAACCAGCCGCTCCACGAACAGCCTCAGAAAGAATCTGCCCGGCCTCACGAAGCAGCCTCTCGGCTTCGCTCAGCTCTTCCTGAACAAAATAATGAGGAGCATAATTCAGGTTCATCGCCTCAAACAACTCGTCGTGTGTCTGCAGGCGTTTCAGGAAACTGCTCCAGTCCTTGTCACCATTAGGCATCCACGCCACTTCAGCCGCTGCAAGCAAACGCGGCAACATCTGATACTCCAGCTCCAGACTGTCGTTCATCGTCTCCGTCCACATGTTGGCCTGCATACCCATGCAATACGATTCCTTGCCTCCTAAGGTTGACAACGGATTAACCTGATAAACCGTTTCAAGACTGACCACTTTATCTTCACTCCATCCGCCGTAATACGGTTCGTCGAAAAGTGCCTGATCGCGTCCGACCTGCATCATATCCAGATAAAGATTGGAATGAGGCGAAGCAATACTCTTGAATCCACGATTGGCTGCTTCACTCATTTTATTCAATCCATTCCAGGCCATGATCACCGGCTTCACCGTATTATTGTCGTTCCAGTGCGACAGGAGTTCATCCCACACGACAATACCCTTCTGATGTTTTTCCTGAAGATATGAGCCCAATTCTTCCACCAACCACGATTGAAGCTGTTCGACTCCGGTCAGTCCTTCGTCCTGAACCCGCTTCAGGCAGAGTTCATTCGTGCGCCATTGATCCACAGGACATTCGTCGCCGCCTATATGAATATAAGGATATGGGAAAATGCCGGCCAGATTGTCCAGAATACATTTCAGGAAATCCACAACACGGTCATCGCCGACATTGAGCACGTCCTGGGAGATACCACTATCCAGACGCACGGAATAGTGCTTCGTCGAATCACAGCTCAGCTCCGGATAGGCCGTTACGGCAGCTACCATGTGGCCGGGTAGATCCACTTCGGGCAAAATCTCAATATGACGATCCCGGGCATAGGCCACGATTTCTTTCAAATCTTCCTGAGTATACCACATGCCCCGGCCATATTCCGTATCATCGAAGAACTTGCCGCTTCCATCACCCGGACTGACCAAAGAACCACTCCGAATACTGCCCACTTCGGTCAATAACGGATATTCGGGAATCTCAATACGCCAACCCTGATCATCCGTCAGATGCCAGTGAAACAGATTCAACTTATAGGCTGCCATCAAATCGAGCACACGCTTGACTTCCTCCTTGCTGAAAAAATGACGGGCTACGTCCAACATAAAGCCGCGATGTCCTAAGTTAGGCTCGTCTTCTATCTCCAGAAGCGGCAAATCCCAGGCAGCATTCCGGTCGGCTTCCGAACCATAAATCGACCGCGGCAAAAGTTGCTTCAGGGTCTGGATGGCATAGAAAAATCCTGCCGGTGCCCCGGCACGAATCACCACGCGATCGGCCTGAACAGACATACGATAAGCCTCCGGACGATCTGAAAGTGTTTCGTCGGCAATCAGACTGATCTTGCCGGCTTCGTCCGCACCCGTTGTTTCAGCAATACTCCAGTTTATTCCGGCCACCTGCTGTACACATGCAGCAAAGTCTGTCATGGTTTTCTGAACGTTTCCGCTTGCTTCCGACACATAAGTGACTCCGGTCAGATCCGCCAATTTCAGACGTCCGTCGCCCGTTTCCTTCAAACTGCGCGGATAAGGTATGAGCGCATACTTGCCCAAACTTTCGTACTCGGCCAGACTCACAAACTTGAGCGGGTTGTTCGGGTCATTCTTGTCCCACAAGCCCAGATCCTTACCGTTGCCCGCACCACCAAACTGATTCATCGAAACAGCTGTATTTCCGGCAGGCTGAATTTCAAAACCTCCGGCATAAGTTGCATTTCCGGTTTCTACGATGGTCATCCGTTCGTTTCCGGACACCTGAACGGCAGCATAAAACATACCATTCTTGACCGCCTGATCCACATACAGAACCATACCGGTCTTACTGGTGATCCGGTAAGTATCCGTGGCTACGCCCTCGATTTTCCAAAGTTGTGCATCACTTCCGGTAGCAACAGCCGTACGTACTTTTTCACCGGAATTCCGTGCTTCCAACACATGGCCCCCGTTGAGATACTGAATCAGATACCAGGTAACCTGATCCGACGTGCTCACTTCCGGGAAAGGATAAGCCTTCAGAGTCACACTACCCCAAAAAGCCATTAAAAAAAAGAATAGTTTTCTGAACATAAAGATTTAAAATTAAAGGTTCTTATTCCTGTCCGAACAAAAAGTCCTGTCCGAAACAGTGCCGGACAGGACCTCTATAACCATTGCAGACCTAATCCCAATTATTGCGAATTAAAAATCTGCATCGTTTATTCAACTACAAACTTTTTGCCGTTCCGAATATAAATTCCTTTCTCCGGATTCAGCACACGACGTCCGCTCAAGTCATAAACCGGACCATTTTCAGCCGTTCCGACTCCGATCTGTCCGATTCCGGTTGCAGGCGGTACCTGATCAAACAAAAGAGTCTTTTGTCCGTCAGCTGTTGTCGCAATATAGACGCTATACGCCGGTATGGGTTCACCTGCCACAGCAGTTGTCATCAAGGGATTGCCCTCGGCGAAAGACAAGATCTGTACGCCGGCCGGCGCCAACAGGCTCCATTCACCGGTAGCCTTCAACAAGTGTGTTTCAGCAGTAACGGCACCGGTTGTCGCTGTGGTCGGAACCAGCTCATACACGCCGGCGGCAGAAGCGGCCACAATCACCGGCATGTTGGCCGGCAGCACACTTCCGGAAAGTTTCTTGAGGCTCACCTGAGCATCCTGAACGGCTGTAACCGCATAGACCATCAGTCCCTCGGGAATCACCGTAGCCACCGGAGCACTAAAAGCACCAACCGCATAACCGGCTTCAACGGCTTCGAGACGTACCGCAGGAACCAGATTCCAGCTTTTCCCGGTAGCCTGGGCATTCGCCGTCTCGGCTACCTGAGCACCATCCTGGCTGATAAACCGTTTTGTGGAACTGCCTCCGTTTACGCGATACATAGTCCATGACGGCAGAACCGCCGTAGCGGCTGTCTTCACATAAATACCATAATCCTTTTCACCTTCCGTATAACCGAATTGGGTGAGCAAAGCACTGGTCACAGAAGTTGTCTGCCAATCTACCGAACCGTTCTCACGAGTCTTGTTCACCAAGGTATAACGTCCGGCCGTTTCAGGACTTTCTTCGAGCGCCCAAAGTGAGGCGTCGCTGGTTTCGCCAGCCTGCATCGCCAGCACAGCATCTCCCGTCACATCCCATATCAGACGTACGGCCGTGTTGCCGTCGGTCGTCCGAATCCGAAACCAGGCCGGCACGGTAATCGTTTCAGGATTCTGAGCCTCGGCTACCTTATAAATACGCATCGGATGCTCATCCGACCATCCAACGGGATAACCTGGTTCGCCATTAATATACAGGCCATTGGCTGTCGATTTGATTTTCCAGGTCAGATTGACTTTGGTCGATGGTTCCAACGTAAACTTGGATGCCGAAGCATCCGTCGTAGGCTTATAAGCACCGCCACTGGTCGCATTGTTTGGGATATATTGGCCACTCGTTACATTCTTGAAGGCTATCCCGGAAGCGTCCTTCTCGACCTGAAACACATACTTGTCCGGGAAAGCCGACTTCATACTGCTTAACTCAGTCTGATAAAATCCGGCCAGATAGGTCTGAAATTTCGTGTCGTCGGCATAATATATATATCCCTGACGGTTCAGGTTTCCGGTATTGACGTTCTGGATCACTACATAGTCTCCGTTTTCCAACTGACCGGCATCCGTCACAACTCCCTGTTTATAAAAAACCGTTTCAGCGACTTCATCGGGTTTAGGTTCCGCAGCTTCTACCAGACGGAACACATAGCTTTCACTTTCAGCCTTGTCGCCCTGCTGGATCCGGCCACCGGAAATTTCCCAGAATTTTGATCCGCCGTCACCGGCACAGCGGATAAAGAAGAGTCCGCCCATCTCCTGCAGGATAAAGGTGTTCCAAGTGGCGCCATAAGCCGTTCCGAACTGTGCCATTTCATTCAAGTTCCGGTTATCGGCCACATTGACAATCTTATAACGGTTCGTAGCAGGCTCGATCGAGAATGTCCAGGCCTGTGTGTTCAGTGCATCACCCGACTTCGGCTCCTGAAACTTAGGAATATTATCACCGGATATACTGGTCAGATAAGTACCGTCGGCCGGATTGACAATGTAGTAAGCCCCTCCGTCGAGCACCACCGGATATTCCGTTGTATCGCCCTCCAACGGGACAATTTCGAAAATGAAGTTATCCGGATTGTAAGCCGTAGAGGATCCTTTGTTAATCCGTGTATCGTTGGCTGTCCAGTAATTGCTGCCGGCGCTTCCTGCATTCTGAATGGCATATTTGCCGTTCAGACGCGTAAGATTATAAGTATGCCATGCGGCTTCATAAGGATTGCTGTCGCCTGCTGAGAAACTTCCTAATTCATTCAAGTAGCGGTTATCCTGAGCATTGACGATTTTGTAACGATTCGTGTCATAATCCACCGAAATGATCCACTCCTGACGTGCCGGATTAATGGTATCCACTGCAGCCACAAACGTCGGATTACCGCCTACGGACCCAGCATTGGTATTCGTCAGGAACTTACCGTTGAATTTGATGTAATACTTGCCTTCCTCTAAAAGTACCGTCGGGAAGTTTTCCCAACCGTCCGCGTAATGTTTCTTGTATTCCGTAATCAAAATCGTCGTATACTGCTTCAGAAACGGACTGATCACCGTTCCGGATACCGTTGGATTCGGATTCTTGATCGAACCTTCAAAATCGCGCGAACGAACAGACTTCTGTTCTGCTTCCAAAGCCACCATTTCCTGATAAGTAGCGATGAAGTCTTCCGGACGATTTTCTTCGATCGCCGCATAAAGCGTACAGAGCTTCTGCCCACGTTCTCCCATAAGTTTCATGACCTGATACCACGGAGTCATTTCTACGGTCATCGGATCATCGGCCAATTCCGACGACATCAGTTCGTCGGCAGCCGAAACCATTTCGTCGAAATGCGGTCTGATCAGGTCAAAAGCCTCGGTGTTCAAGCCGTCGGCAATGGCTGCCTCAAATTTCACCTCATCATCAGCAAAACGTTTGGACTCATTATCCCGACGCAATCCATGATAAGTAGAACCTAAATCGATGTTATGCTCACAGAACACGTGAAAAGCTTCGGCATGCTCCGGCATCAGATATTTAATGGCCCGTTCCCAGGAATCATCGGAATTATAATCCGTCATGTTCCAGGTATAATCGGCAATACTGTAAAGCGACACTTTGGAAGCCTCGGCATACTCGCTCGGATTAGCCGTAAAGCCACTCAATTGGTCGGCTATGTCTTGGTCGTTGCCATAAGTAGGCCCCATCAGCATCCGGTCGATACAATAGTCGTTCGTCGGATAATTCAGCCAAATGTAGGCATTACGGCCGATTTGAGAATTAATCCAGTCCATATCCGACTTGTTGATCATATCAACCACGGAATTTCCCGTCCACATGATGCGCACGCCCTTATCCATAAGGGAACCGATGGTACGTAGATAAGCACCGTCTCCAGCCCAAGCCCGGTTATAAGACGTCGGACAGAATATTATAGGAGGCAATTCGGGATATTTGTTGATGAAGTTCTCCGTCACATAGTTCACCAACTCCGACTGACGGGTCGGATCGGTTCCATCTCCGCCAATATCATCGAAGAAGAGCGAAAAAGCCCGTACGCCCATGGCATACATCAACTCTAATTTATTGACCACATTCTTACGGTCGGCCTCCGTCCACTGAATATCATTTCCGGGATGCAGGGCCCAGACGAACTGTACTTTATTCTCATGAGCAGCCTGAACCAACTCCTTGATCACAGCAGCTTCGGCATCCGGATAAGGCTCACGCCACTTGGCCCGGTGGTAAGGGTCGTCCTTCGGACCGTAGATGTAGACATTCATTTTATTCTCACCGTAGAACTCAAACTGACGCTTGCGATCCTCCGTACTCCAAGGATTACCATAGAATCCTTCCACAACTCCTCGATCGACCACATCCGGATAGTCCGTCACCTCGGCCTGTATCACTTCCGGCTGCGAGGCAATCTGCAGAAATGTCTGCACACCATAGAAAGTACCGCTACCGTCATTTCCGGCAATCACCACCTCACTGGGCGATACTTTCAGATAATAGCCTTCATTCTTTTCGGGAATCTTGGCTTCGTAAGAAGCTACGGCCTCATCTCCCCGCTCACCAATCACGATCTTCACGACCGAACCGCTACCCTGCGGCAGTCTGGCTTTCAAAACACGGACCGCATCAGTATCAGCATCGTCCGCCCCGGAAAGCGTGTAACTGAATCCCGAGTCGAACGCCTTGTCCCCCCACGTGATTTCCTGTGGCAAAGGCGATACGGTCACTTGCTGGGCTCGGGCTGTAAAACACATTCCGGCCAGCGCTAAAACAGATAAAAATTTCAATTTCATGGGCTTATATAAGTTAAGGTAAATAAGATTACTTTTGCAAAAATACAAATTTTGCAAGAACAACAAAAAAAAGAGAAAATTTCCTCATTGTATTTTTCGTTAAAAGCGCTTAAATCTAACTGATATTCAGATGTAAAAGCTACTCAAAACATTTATTTGGAATTAAGCAGCAAAACTTTGCCATGGACGCCCCCACTAATTGTTCTATATTCTAAGGGTATATCACGAGCCAACCCAGTACCACAGAAAATGGCTATTGCAGAAAAAGAGCTATTCCAATAAAAATCCTGAGAGTCTGTCCATAGTATGAACATACAATTATAGCAACAAATTTATTGCAAATACAACAGATAATTGAACTGTTATTAAAAATATGTGTTACACTAATCATAATATGGGCTGAACTTTTTATTAACTTTTTTTTATATACCATTTTGGTCCAAATCATTTCTTTTCCATTATTTTTGCAGAAATAAGATTTATACTGCTTTATAACCATAAACCTAAATGATTACCGAACATAAATTGTAGAACCAACTTAAATTTAAATGAAAATGAAAAAACAATTACTTACTTTTCTTATGACAAGTGCCTGCTTAAGCGTCATGGCACAGTCAAATTACTACAAAATGGGGCTCGTTACGGACTTAGCACAGTTGCAAGACGGCGATATGATTGTCCTCCAGAATGTAAACACTGGGTATACTGGAAGAAACGGATATGTTGTAAAAAGCACGGACGATGCAACGTTAAAAACGAATGTGGGAATGTTCTGTAAACCAGAAAGCAACGAATTTAAAAAAGTATTCAACGCCTCATCTGTGTTCCGGGTTGACATAGACCAAAATGGGGATTATAAATTCTATAGTATAACGGGAAACGGTTATCTGCTTAACAATCTTGGTAATAAATCTGACGCATCAATAGGGTCATCAGACGAGAATAATCAATTTACGATAACTGCGTCTGACAATGTAGATAAAGCTTGGGCAATTAAAAGCACAGCAGAAAACGGTACATACCTACACGGCGAAGACGGTAAAACTATTTTCTACAATGAGCCACACCCTTATCGGATAATTAAAGTATCAACCACGGAAGACAACAGTGCACCGAATAACTGGTATTCTGTATGGAATGAGGTTCGTCCAACAAGACGCATGTTTATAGATGCCAACAATCATAATTTTTTAGGTATGACAGATCCGCAACCAGCTATGCCAAGCAATGAGGCGTATTTGTGGACCATAGAAGAAGATTCTGAAAATCCCGAAAAATGCACTTTCATATCGCATAATTCTTCAGAAGGTTCCATGAACTGGATTGGATTAGGAAAAGACGGAAATGTAACTGCTACCCATGCCAATACGACCCGCTTTGCATACGACCAATCGGCCAAGCATTACAATCTGAACATGGTAAAACCTGCTGGTAGCCCATATCCATACGCAACATTTAAATTCCAGCCGGACGAAGAAAACGGATCGGCACTTTATATAAATCAGGCAGCAGGGGGACAAGGCTATTACATCAACTATTACTCTGATAACGAAGGAACATACGCTTTCACATTTAGTATAAACGCACAATTAAAAGACACCGGAGAAGGCTATGCTCTTGGATCGTTCATCGCTCCTTATCGGGCTGCTATTCCTGATGGCGTTGAAGTCTATATCGCAACCGGAGCAGACTCGGACCTGTTACTGACCAAAAAGGAAGGAACCAGCATTCCAGAAAATACTGCTGTAATATTAAAAGCAAATACTGCCGGATTTTATGAAATACTTCCGGCCAGCGACAGCGACACGGACATTGACGCAACCGGAAACATACTAAAAGGATGTGCTTTCGATCAAGAGATTACCCCGGTAGAAGGAGCTTACGTACTGGGAAATGTTAATGGTACGACTTCCATGTATAACTATACAGGTACTACAATTCCTATGTATCGTGCTTACTTGCCGAAGAACAATTCTGCGCAACAAATCAAGAACTTCATTTTTGACGAAAACGGCACAACAGGCATTACAGAAATAAATACTTCCACCGACGAAAATGGAATCATTTATGACCTGAGTGGACGCCAGGTAGTAAATCCATCTCAAGGCATCTACATTAAAAATGGAAAAAAATTCATTGTAAAATAATGCGCCAGCAATAAAGTTAAAATATCAAAAAATCACACAAAGCCATGAAAAAGAAATATTGTACCCCAAATATGAATACCGTACAAATGAATTGTAACAACATTTTATGCGGAAGTATGAAATTGGATCTGAATTCAGATGAAAGCATTAATAATGAGGCAGACATCTGGTCAAACAGCGAAAGCATTCATAATATCTGGGACTAAAAAATAACCACCAATATACTACTAATGTATCTTTAACGATCCACCCTTTGCGCTTGCAAAGGGTGGATCGTTATCCTTTTCACAAGACAACAAGAAAGTACCTGCAAGATATGTTAAGCTTACAATCCTTTGAAAACAAAATAAAAATCATATAAAACCAATTCTTATTTTCTATACAGTCATTGCGGCGACATTATATAATACTAAGTAAGTGTTCACAAATATCATTAAATACAAAATATCTCAGAATCATATATTGTATTAATACATGCAGAACACTAAACTTTTTATTAATTACACGATTCAAAGTTTATAACAACACAAATTTAAGCAGATTAAACTAAAAAGCCATAGTAATATACTGAGAATATTATGCATTGTAAAAATGCAAATTCTTAAAGATTCAATTATTATATTAACTTTTTTTACAGCCCATTTTGGTCCATTTAATTCTTTAATTTCATATTTTTGTATTTAAATAATTTACGAGTAGATTTAAATCATAAGAAAGCACTTTCATGCATCAAGAAAAACTAAAAAAATGATTTTAACACAATGTATGCACTGATCGTGAAATATATTTCGATTGATTAGATTTCGATATTGCAAGTTGTCTGGCTATTGTATAAAGAAAACCAAAGGACAAACAAAGTCTTTTTTATCAGAAGAATAGAGAGTAATTCGAACAAAGAATAAATACCTATATAAATATAGCCTAATTATTAACAATTAACCAAATTACTATGATGAAAAGAATTACAAAAATCACGAGTCTTTTGCTGTTCTTAATGACAACATCATGGACTCATTTGTTTGCACAAGAAGACCTCTTCGTAGAAGACAAAGCGCTAAATGCAACAGAAGTAGTGAGTGGCAAGATAATTGCCTTTAAAGGAATCTCAGGAACAAACTCACAATGGATCAACTGGGAAAAAACAAGTACAAGCACTCCTGTAAAAGCTGGGTTTTATGAAGTTGAAAACGCGCCATCCGGAACTGGTATCGTTCTGAAAAGACTAATCGATAGCAAGTATATCGGAATAAGTACAGCGATCACAAGCAACGGTCAAACTACCGGCTACAATCTTCAATTTATTGAAAGTAAAGAAAATGCGGTAGCTTTCACTGTAAGCACTCCTGAGCTTGACGAAACTACAGTTACTGGCATACACGATCTTTCTCTTCCTGATATGACCGGAAGCATGAACAAAGACCAATCAACAGAAGAAAAACAAGCCGTTTTACAGACCAGCTGGGCATACGGCAAACAAATCCGCTTAACAGCCAACATAGACGGAAAAGATTTCTATACAAATATTCAAACAAGCGGAACAGGTATACCAAGACTTGCAGACGGTAAAGGTTCTTGGTCTGTTATCATGGCCTATAACGCAGAAGGATATACTCCAATGGCATTTAATGGTTATTACCGGATTATCAGCGGTCTTCAAAATTTCGAAACTCTGCAAGGAGTCAAAAAAGCCATGTATGATGCAGAAAACGGCACTTACAAATGGAATACTTTAGATGAAAACAAACCTCAGTTCATATGGCAAATAACGACCGATAACTATGGTGTAATGCACATCCAAAACTGTTATACGGAGAAATACATGAATACTCTGGGTGGATCAGGATCGACTTCTTTAATGGGAGAAAGTCCTGTTGATATTAAATTTGCCGATTTAGGCAATAATGAATTAAACCTGCTTCTTAATAACAATGCAATGCACGCAGAAAGTCATTCAGAAGGTAAGGGCGCTTCCGGCAACATTGTTTCATGGTCTGGTGGAGCAAATACAGCTTCATCATGGAAATTAGAGGCAGTTGCCGAAGAAACAGCTGATGAAATCAACACACGCTACAAAAACAAACTGGCTTTCATGACATTAGCAAAAGAGGCTTTGGAAGAGCTGCAAACGAACTACAATTATACTGTTGATGCAGATTTTTCAAATGCATTGGTAAATGATGCTAATCGCATCAGTTCTAACGCCTCATATACAGGAACAGGAGCTGATGCAGAAGGCGGTATTCCAGCATTAGTAGATGGAAACTTTGAAACCTATTGGCATTCCGACTACAGTAGCACAGCTCCAAAAGAACAACACTATCTACAATTTGACTTGGGAGCAGGCAACGAACAAGAAGCATTGGCTATTACCTATTGGAAACGACACAACGCACAATCAGGCTTTCCGACAGCCCTGACCTTTATGGTTTCTAACGACGCAACAAATTGGAAAACCGTCAAACAAATTGAAAATCTGGATACAAGCGCACCGACAACGGAAAATCCGGGCTATACGTCAAAAGGATTCAACCTCTTCGGTTCTTATCGTTACCTGCGAGTTCTTTTGTACTCAAACAGCTATGCAAATGGGTATCCATTTACACACTTCTCGGAATTCCGCATTCATCCGGTAACCAAAGCCACTGGTTTGAACGATCAGATTGACGAAACGTTAGTAACCAATTTGTCTCAACTTATCTTTGATAAGGAAAACGAAACCAATATCACAGCAGACGACGTCATCAGTTTGCAAACTGCCCTTGAAGCATATCGGAAGGCTAGATTAACAAGTAAATATACACAACTCATTGCAGATTTAACAAGTGCAAATAAATTAGCCAATGATCCTGCAATAGGCCAATACGCTCAGGATAAAGCAGACGCGCTGAGCCAGTTGTGTACCTCAGGTAATGCGACTTCTACTGAATTGGACAATGCCTATACAGAACTCATGAGATCACTGAACGCATATGTATTTACCATAAATAGCGCTAATACAGGAGCTTATTCTGATGGTTCATCCATTTATGACGACAATTCAGGTACTCTGAAATGGAAAACCACGAATAAATACGATAAGAGCATGCTGTGGAAATTTGAAGATGCCGTAGAAAACACTGTCAACAGCGGAAGCAATTACATCGTAACCAACATAGAAACAGGAAACAAATTCTGGGGAGCTGAATACATCAGTGTTAATACTAATGACAATAACAAATTATACTTTACATTGAACGGAGAAGTTCCAAGCAGCCTTACCGACTATCAGAATCCAAAATGTATTCATGCTCAAAAAGATTACAATGCTATCGTAAAATGGAGTGCTAATGCCGATGCATCGACATGGACATTCGAATATGTTGGAGAAAGTAAGAATATTGACGCAGTTGATGAAGAAAAGCTTGAAAATTACAACGGTCTTAAAACTTTGATCAGTGAATGCGAACCTTATTCAGGAAAAATTGGCGATGGCCTAAATCAGTTCACGTGCCCAGAACATGATTTCGAAACAGCCTTAAGCGAAGCAAAAACAGCTGTAGCAACGGACATTTACTCACAACCGGATTTGGATGTAACTGCAGAAAAGAATGCATTGCAAGCCGCAAAAGAGGTTTTGGTCATCAATCAGCCGGAAACTGGCAAGTTCTATCGGATTAAGAGCGCTTCTTACAATAAATATATCACATCTAATCAAGTTCCAGGTGAGCAGCAAAGACTCGTTGCTGACGGTACCGACAACACAACCGTATTCTATCTGTCTGACGACAATCGCCTGACTTGCAGCAATATATGTAATATGGATCTGCAAAAATCAATAGCTACCGGTTTAGGAACAGTTTATGAATTTTTAATAAACAACAACGGCTACTACATGATAAAAGCTCAGGGTAATGAGACTCCGATTTACGCACATACCGACCCGAACAAAGGGGACGTACTCACATACGACTTTAATGGCGGCTCATATGCTGATCGTTTGCAAAATGCATGGATTCTTGAAGAAGTAACCGAAGCAGACCAACAAATCAAGCTTAACAAGAACATTACAACTCAGTATGCAACCATCGCTGCTCCTGTTGCCCTGAATATCCCAGCAGGCATAAAAGCTTACACAGCTAAGGTTAACGGAGAAACCGCAACTCTGACTAAGATTGCCGGTGGTGTCATTCCGGCAGGTGTAGCAGCCGTGCTTGAAAGCAGCGAAGCAAGTTCATACGACTTTACTTTTGCTGCATCCGGTTCTACGGACAACGAAAATGATCTTGTAGGTGTTTACACAGCAACAAAGATTCCAGCGGAAACAGCAGCATACATCTTGACAAGCGGTACTCAAGGCGTTGGCTTCTATCTGTTAAACAGCGAAGACCGTGAACTGGCCGCCAATAAAGCTTACTTGGTTGCTCCAGCTGAAACAGTCGGCATTAAAGCCTTTACTTTCAGTGGCACAACCGGTATTGAAAGCACAGAAGCAACAGTCGAGACGGCCGAAGAATACTACGACCTCCAGGGACGTCGTGTTCTGAACCCGACCAAGGGTATCTACGTGACCAAGAGCGGCAAAAAAGTGCTCTTCACTAAATAAATCAAAGTTTATCCGATAATAATAACATCTAAAGAAACTACAATTATGAAGAAAAACTATAAAAAACCGGCTTTGAATATCGTCAAGCTGAACGCAGAATTGCCTATGGCTGCCAGTGCTACTGAAATGAATATAATTAGTGATGAGACATATGGTGCCAGCGGTGCTTATGGCAACACAGAAGGCGACTTCGACATCTGGAAGAACGATAAGAGCATCTGGTAAATTCAAACAGATCATCAAGAAACAACCATTAGTAGGGCAGCAGACATTGCTGCCCTACTTTTTTTATAACCCTAAAACCAGATCCAACACCAGACCTATCCAAACAGGATGAACTACCTATTTTTACCAGCTGTTCTTATTACAACATCTCCGCCAGTCCCCATCTGCAAATATTGGAACCGCCTCTACCATCAATACAGAATAAGCAAGCACTCACAGATTCCATTATAATAGATGAAAGGGAAACATGATGCAAACAACCTACCGTGAATAAACATCAAACAGCTACTTAGCTATAAAAATCCCATAAAATGCGGTTTAAATAAAATCTATTGCTAACTTTGCAGACGATAAAATAAAACTAAGCTTTTACTACAATCTATTATTACCCCAAAACTTTAAACCATGAAAGAAAAGACCATTGCAGCCCTGCTTCTCTTGTTCAGCTGGGTGACGACCATTCATGCACGTATTTTCGAAGTAAGCCGTTGGAAAATCATCCCGAACACGGAATGTGACCAATCGGCCAACATGAACCGTATGCTTGCCGATCTCCACGAAATGATCAGTAACGGCACGATCAAAAAGAAAGAAAGCATCATCCTGCGCTTTGAAAGCGGACAATACCATTTCCATCCCGATTCGGCAGCAAAAAAGGAGTACTATATTTCCAACCATGATCAAACCAATCCCAAAAACGTGGCCATTGCTCTGGAGAACTTTCAGAATCTGACCCTGGAAGGAAACGGAGCCCAGTTCATCTGTCACGGACGAATGATCCCACTGTCGCTGATCGGTTCGAAGAACTGTACCTTGAAAGACTTCAGCATTGATTTTGCCAACCCACATATTGCCCAGGCCGAAATCATCGAAAATGCAACCGACGGCATGGTGTTCCGAATTGCTCCATGGGTTAATTACCGGATAGCCGACGGCTATTTCGAAACATACGGCGAAGGTTGGACCCTCCGCCAACAGGGAGGCATTGCCTTTGACGGGAAGACAAGACACATTCTGTACAACACAGCCGATCTGGGTTTCCCTACGGAAGGCGTTTATGAAGTCGGTCCCCGCACGCTGAAAGCACCGAACTGGAAGGACAGCCGGCTTAAACCGGGCACCGTTGTGGCCATGCGCTCCTGGGGCCGTCCCACACCGGGAATATTCCTTTATCACAATACCAACACCACCCTGAAACAAGTGAAAGTACACTATGCCGAAGGCATGGGACTGCTGGCACAATTATGTGACAACATCACCCTGGACGGATTTGCCGTATGCCTGAAAGGTCCGAACGATCCACGTTATTTCACGACACAGGCCGACGCCACTCACTTTTCGGGCTGCAAGGGAAAAATCACTTCCGTCAACGGACTTTATGAAGGTATGATGGACGACGCCATCAATGTGCACGGCACATACCTGAAAGTTGTAAAACGCATCGACGACCACACCCTGATAGGCCGCTATATGCACGGCCAGGCATGGGGCTTTGACTGGGGATTCGAAGGCGACAAGGTACAATTCGTGCGTTCGGCAACGATGGAACTGATCGGAAAAGAAAACAAGATTGCCTCCATCCGCCCCTGTTATCAGCCTACCTCACACGGAGAAACTGATTTCATCATCCGTTTCAAGGATACTGTCGATCCGGCTATCAGCGAGCAAGAAGGATTCGGCATCGAGAATTTGACCTGGACACCGGAAGTCTATTTCGCATACAATACGATCCGCAACAACCGAGCACGCGGCACGCTGTTCAGCACCCCCAAACGTACCGTGGTGGAATACAACAACTTCGACCACACCTCCGGAGCCGCCATCCTGCTCTGCGGCGACTGCAACGGCTGGTTTGAAACCGGTGCCTGCCGCGACGTGATTATCCGCCACAACCATTTCAACAATGCACTGACTTCCATGTATCAGTTTACGGATGCCGTCATCTCCATCTATCCGGAAATTCCGAATCTAAAAGACCAGCAGAAATATTTCCACGGTGGCAAGAAAAGAGCCATTCGCATTGAAGACAACGTGTTTGATACATTCGACAATCCGATTCTCTATGCCAAATCCGTAGATGGCATCACGTTCAAGAGAAACATCATCCGCAAGAACGATGAATTCGCACCTTTCCACTGGAACAAGAGTCCGATTTTGTTCGAGCGTGTCATCAACAGCGAAGTAGAGGGGCTGGAAGTAACCAATAAATAAACTGGAAACGACTTAGGCGCAATACGAAGCCTCACAAAAGCAAGAATATCATCGCCGATTATAAACAAGCTGCCCGGTTCGTAAGCAACCGGGCAGCTTTAATTTTATAAAAATGTTTAAATTCGCCTGTTCCCATAGAGAAAACCTTTATATTTGTAAACAGTGGATTGGAACAAACAGAACATGCATAACTATTCATATTATTCATTAATTGATCACTGCCTATGAAGAAATTATTTACCTGGATGTTGCTTACCGTATTTGGAAGCTTCTTGACATCCGTTCTGGCAGCCGACGTCTTGCCGGAAGCCGGAAAATCGTACTACATTAAAAGCGACAACGTAGACGCCAATAAAGCCGATCAGGATTATTACCTGTACGACAACAACGGCAGCCTGTCGCTCGCTACCGCTGCCGGAGGAGAAAACTTCGTCTGGACCTGCGAAAAGAACGGAGATTATTACTGGTTCAAGAATTACAGTACCGGAAAATATTTAGCCCACAAATCCTTGTCGGCTACCGGATATGATTTCAAAATCGATCCCACTCAAAAAGTAAACGACGGCTGTCTCCCATTGTATGCCGTTGCAGCAGACCGATATCTGCTGGTCAAGAACGGCGGACAGGGATTTGATCAGGCCAACAAAACCTACAACAAAACTGCCGACGGATATTCCAGTGACTACATTTTCGAAACGGTCAATCTCAACAGCAAGAAACTCACGGTACAGACTTCCCCGGCCGATGCCAGCGCAGAATTCAGCTGGAACGGACAGACTATCAGCGGAGCCGGAAGTTTTGAACTGCCTGAGGACGGAAGCATCACAGACGCTGCCTTAACAGCCCAAGTAACCGATCCGGCCAGCATTTATGCGTTCGAAGGCTTCTATGATGGCGAAGATGCCCTGGGCGAAAGCGTAGACATCACCGAATTAACGGAAAGCCGTACCATCACGGCCAAATTCCGGCTTAACATCTACAGCCAGACTTATGGCGAAAAATGGATCCGCATCACGGCCAACCGTAATCCCGGAAACCAGATGAACCTGCCCGTGAGCGACAACTATCTGGACGCGGTGCCCAACACAGCAACAACCGATTTGGGAAGCAAGAACCAGATCTGGTGCTTTGTCGGCAACGAAGACGGATTTAAGATCTACAATCAGGCAGCCGGAGAAAACCTGGCCCTGAGCACTGTCGGAACCAGCTATGGAGACGGAACCGCTACGAAAATGGTCACCTCAGCCGGAGCCATTGAATGGCACCTGGTGGATCAGCCGGCAGCAAACGTCAGCGGACTGAACATCTCTCCAAAAGGAAACAATGTTCTCGGACTGAATCCATACGGAGGCGTCGGCAACGACCTGAAACTCTACAGCAACGGCGACGGAGGCAACATGTGGGGCTTCCAGATGGCCGGCGACCAGCCCCTGGTTTTCCGCGTGGAAATCAATGGACAGCCTAAAGCGCTGAATACCAATATCGGACAAATCAGCATGAGTTTCGGCAGTTCGACCAATACGCTGAACGTAACCACGGAACAGACAGACGCACAAAACATCTATTTAGTCAAGGGAACCACGCTGAATCTGAAAGTCAGCGGTACACAATATCGCGGCTATCTGTTCAAAGGATTCCGCATAGGCGACGGAACGCTTCAAGAAGAAATAAAGGATCTGCCTTTCGACGAGCAGACAGCCAGCATCACGGCAGTTTATGACGTAGACGAGAACGATCCGAGCCAATATCTGTTCTACACACCCGGCTATCAGAACCATCCTTACCGCATCCCGGCCATCACGACCCTGAACAACGGCAACATCTTAGCCGTAGCCGACTTCCGCTGGTGTGGTGCCGACATCGGCTTCGGACACATCGATATTGTGGGACGTATCAGTAAGGACAACGGCGAGACCTGGAGCGAACAGTTCACAATCGCCGATGGCAGCGGAATCAATGGAGCCAACGACTGTGGTTACGGCGATGCCGCCATCGTAACCGACCGGGAAACGGGAAAAGTGCTGATCATGTGCTGCACCGGAAACACGTTCTACAGCTATGGTAACCGGCAAAATCCGCTGCGCTCGGCCCGTCTGTACAGCGAGGACAACGGAGAAACCTGGACCACACCCGAGGATATTACCACTTACATGTACAACCTGTTGCCCAATTCCCAGGGCCAGTTCATCGGCGCCGGCAAGATCTGCCAGTCGCGCGTGACCAAAGTGGGCGAATACTACCGTCTCTATGCCGCTCTGTGTACCCGTCCCGGCGGTAACTACGTAATCTATTCCGACGACTTCGGACAGACCTGGGCCGTATTAGGTTCAAACACCGTAAGTTGCGCTCCAAGCGGCGACGAGCCGAAATGTGAGGAACTGCCCGACGGAAGCGTCGTGCTGAGCAGCCGGAAATACAGCGGACGCTACTTCAACATCTTCAAATACACGGATGTGAAGACTGCTGCGGGAAGCTGGACTGGAGTCGTTTCCTCGAACGACGTGGAGAACGGCCTGAGTTTCAACTGGAATTCCACTAACGGCGAGATCCAGCTGGTCAAGGTGATCCGTAAAAGCGACAACACGTTCCACTACATGATGATCCAGTCGGTACCTTATGGTAAAGTCAATGACGGCGACGCCGAAAGAAGCAACGTGACGATTTTCTACAAAGTGTTCGACAATTATTTCATGGACTCCGCCCTCGAACTGGCGACCGGATGGACCATGGGCCTGCGCTTCGAGAATCCGAAAGGCGCTTATTCAACCATGTGCATCCAGCCCGACAACAAATTAGGTTTCTTCTATGAGGAAGGGCCGAACGATTTCTGCATGGTCTATCGCCCCGTAAGCATCGAAGAACTGACAGAAGATGCCTATCGCATGTACGATCCGGAAACCGACGGTCCGGTTGACGAGGGCAGCAACGCACTCGAACAGGTGAAGGAACAAGCCAGACAACTGCTCGAGGAACAAGCCGGCAATCATGCCGAAAAGCCTGAAATAGGACAATATCCGACAAAAGACTACGATGCTTTGCAGACTGCCTACGATGAAGCCACTATCGAGAATATCAACGCATTGCGAACCGCCATAGCCGATTTCTCGGCATCCTGCAACTGGCCGATATTTACCATCAACAACATGCACCCGAGCTACGGAAAAGGCAATTCCATCTACGACGACGGACAAAGTTCGCTCCATTTCAAGGCTACCGACAGCAAAAACAAACAAATGCAATGGAAGTTTGCCGGCCTGAAAAGCACTACGATGGAAACCGGGACATATGAAGTGACCAACATCAGCACCGGCAATCTGTTCTGGGGAGCCAACAACCTGGTCGTCTACGAAACAACCCCGGCTGAAGACGGACAATTTATCATCAAGACCAACGGAACAGGCGATCCCGTACACGCACAGCAAAACGGCAGCGTCGTCGTACGCTGGAACGACTACAAGCCCAACACCGGATCGGCCTGGAGCTTCACTTATGTAGGCGAAAGTTTCGACAGTGAAGATACGGGAACCGGCATCGAATTGCCGGAAACAGAAGAGACGGTCCGCAAAGAAGCACTCTACGACCTGCAGGGACGCAGGATTACCCTGCCCCGCCGAGGGATCTACATTACCGAAAAAGGCAAGAAAGTTCTGATCACCGAATAAGAATTTTAAAATAATGTCAATAACAGGAGGTTTATTCTTAAATGAACCTCCTGTTTTCGTTTCTAACAAGTAATTGATTATCTTTGTCATGCACGAGGGGCCAGGCCCTTAACCTTTAGATCATCCGCTATCATGAGAAGCTACAGTTTCAGACAAATGTTCCGAAAGTACGTCACCTCGAGTGTCGTTCTGATCTTCGCCACGCTGCTGGCCCTGATCATCGCCAATTCACAATGGGGCGACATCTATGCCCGATTCTGGAACCTGCCGGTCAGCATTTCGATCGGCGATTTCAACCTGTTCAGCCATAACGGTACGACACTCACGGTCATGGGTGTGATCAATGATTTCCTGATGGGTATCTTCTTTTTCTCCGTAGGTCTGGAAATCAAACGTGAGATTCTGGTCGGCGAACTGTCCTCGGTCAAAAAAGCCATGCTGCCGATTATCGGAGCCTGCGGAGGCATGCTGTTCCCGATTCTGGTTTTCCGGTTAGTCTGCCCGGACAACGACATGATGCTGCGCGGATCGGCAATCCCCATGGCAACAGACATCGCCTTTTCGCTCGGCATGCTGTCCACATTTGGAAAGCGTGTTCCCCTATCGCTCAAGGTTTTTTTGGCTGCTTTGGCCGTTGCAGACGATTTGGGAGGCATCATTGTCATCGCTCTGTTCTATTCGTCGACGATCCACACGGATTTTTTAATCTATGCCGCCCTGCTCGTTCTTGTCCTGGTCGGAGGTAACCTGCGCGGCATTCGTTCCAAGTCATTTTATATCAGCGTAGGGGTATTCGTCTGGTATTGCCTGCTGAACTCAGGCATTCATGCCACCATAGCCGGAGTCATCATTGCTTTTACGATCCCGACAACCCTGAAGTCCAGCACCATGTTCTTCGTAGAACGCATCCGTCGAAGCATCAACCAGTTTCCTATCACCGAGTCGCCCAAACGCAGCCGCAAACCGGCATTGCTCAGCGACGAACAGATCGGACTGTTGAAAAGCATCGAAACCGCATCCGACCATGTGATCAGCCCGCTTCAGGATATGGAAGACACCCTGCATAATCCGATCAATTACTTCATCGTGCCCATTTTCGCATTTGCCAATGCCGGAATTGTGTTCGAGGGCATGGCCTGGGACAGCCTGTTCTCTGGTGTCGGCTTAGCCGTCATGTTGGGGCTGGTCATCGGTAAATTTGCAGGCATATTTACCTTCTCCTGGATTGCCATCAAGACGCGCATCGTTCATATGCCCGGCGGATGCAACTGGAAATCCTTTGCCAGTGTCTGCATGCTCGGCGGCATCGGATTCACGGTAGCCATGTTCATCGCCGACCTGTCCTATGACAGTACGACAGCCGTAGGAGCACAACTGCTCAACGATGCCAAATTAGGTATCTTGGCCGGCTCCATTCTCTCCGGCATGATCGGCTGGATCATGCTGCATCGCACCCTGCCCAAAAATGCCGTAAAGGAATGAAGCAGCCATTCCTGATAAAAAACAATAAAAAATTGCGAAAAATATCCGCAGGCTATCCGCTAATCAATTAATTTACTTATCTTTGCGAAGAGGCATTCAAAAACCGCTTGTGTTTTCTTGTGAAAAACACGAGAGAAAGCCCTATATGAAAAACAACCCTTTAAAACAATCTTATATATGAGAAAATTTACCTTATGGGCTTTGGCCCTGATGCTGATGCTCCCGGCTTTTCTGCAAGCAGAGAACATAATCAACATCACTCCCGTCCCCAAAAGCATGACGGTGACTGAAGGCAGTCTGGACCTTTCGAAAGATTTTCAGATCAATGTGACCAACCTGGACGAAGAATGCCGGACAGAAGCAGAACGCTTTGCTGCAGAATTTACGGCAACAACCGGCTTTCAAGTTTCAGTAACCGATCAAGCGGCCAACGACGCGCTTTTCCAGGTGCAGATGAACACCAGCGCCACCAAAATGAATCCCGAAGGCTATAAGCTGAAAGTAACCGCCGATGGCGTTACTATTGAAGCCGAAACTGCACGCGGCTTCTTCTATGCTTTCCAAACCGTTAAAAAGATGCTGCCGGCAAACGTCATGGCCGGTGTCCGCGACGAGCAGGTCAAAACCTATACCTTGCCTTTAGTAGACATCGACGATGAACCCCGTTTTGCCTATCGCGGTTATATGTTGGACGTCTGCCGCCACTTCTTCACGGTCGAGGAAGTGAAACGCATGTTGGACGTTATGGCTTATTACAAACTGAATGTTTTCCATTTCCATCTGACCGAAGATCAGGGATGGCGCGTGGAGATTAAGAAATATCCGAAACTGACCAGCGTGGGTGGCGTGCGGGCTTTTTCCTGGAATACCGACTACCCGGGGACAGGGAAACGCTATCGGACCTACGAGCCTTACGGCCCTTACTTCTATACTCAGGAAGAGATCAAGGATATCGTAGCTTACGCGGCAGAACGGCATATCGATATTCTGCCGGAAGTAGACATGCCCGGACACTTCTGCGCCGCAATGACGGCCTATCCGGAATTTAGCTGCACGCCGGAAGGTGCCCATGAAGTAAAATGTGACGGTGGAATTTATTCGGACATCCTGAATGTGGCCAACCCGGATGCCGTACAGTTTGCCATGGACATCATGGACGAACTGATGGAATTATTCCCTTATCCATATTTTCATATCGGAGGCGACGAGTGCCCCACGACAGCGTGGGAAAACAACGCCGAATGCCAGGCTTTGGTCAAGGAACTGGGATATGACAGCTATCGCAAACTGCAAAGCCGTTTTATCCATCAATTAGCAGAACATGCCGCTGAAAAAGGGCGGACCCTTTATGTCTGGAATGAAGCTATTTCCGCGAGTGGCGCAGATGTTAACGTAATCAAGGAAGCAGGAGCCAAAATTATGTGCTGGACCGGTGCGGAAGCAGCAGCGCAGCAAGCGGCCAACTTAGGCTTGGACAATGTACTGACGCCGCAAATACCATACTACATCAACCGCAAGCAAAGCACGGATCCGAATGAACCAAACGGAGCCGGCAGCGGAAGTGATAATCTGCAAACAGTATACAACTACACGCCGGCTAATGGTGTGTCGGCCGACAAAATGAAATATTATACCGGAGTACAGGGCACGTTCTGGACGGAGCACGTTTCCACCGGACAATACGTGGAATACTTATCCCTGCCCCGACTGATGGCCGTAGCAGAATCCGGATGGTCTCCTCAGGAGAAAAAGAATTTCACCAATTTCTGCGAACGCATGAAAATGGATACCGTCCTGCTCAATTACAACAACTACGACTACGGGCGTCATTATCTGAGAACCGAAAGCGGTTCCACCGAAATGGTCATGCCGGTAAGTTCAACAGCCGACAGCATGTTCTGGTACCGGATCGTTACGCTTGCCAGCGATAATTACCGTGCCGGCAAATGTATTGAGCTGCTGCGCGACGGTGCATCACAGATCGGTACCGGAAACGCCCAGGTGAACCGCCTTTGGAACGGTACCATAGTAGAAGAAGGCGACCCGGCCTACGATTACCAGCTCTGGGCACTCATGGAAGACCCGAACAATCCCGGTAAATATGCCTTAGTAAACAAAGCCAAACCGAACGGTTCGGTCAATCCTGTAGCTACCGCACAAAACAACACGGCACGCTGGGACTACGACGACACTCAATATAACTATAATTTTGAGCTGAGCGACAAAAACTATTACGGCACCATCAACAACAATTACTATTACAGCATCCGAAGCGACAAGAGCAGCAGCGGATTGTACATGAACATGGGAGCCGGAGGCCAGAATTATGCCATCAACCAATACAATAATCCTAAGGACGGCAGCGGCGGACTTTGGGAACTCCGTCCCATTGTGCCCGTTACAGCCGATGTCATCAATGAACTGAAGCACGAAGCAACACAACTGCTGACCTATGCCCAGACTTATGACACAGAAGCCGACAAACGGATCGGTACGTACAGCAAGACTGCGGCCGACGCTCTTCGGACAGCCATCAATGCTGAGGATGCCACAGAAGAAAGCATCACAACGGCACTCAACGCAATGAAAACATCGTTCGTAGCTCCTGCAGACGGCCAACAGATCAGAATCGTCAACACCATCGGCAATTATACCGGCAACGCACTGACCGACAACGGAGCGACAACCTTGCAGCACAGTGCCTCCCCCTGGGGCGCACAGATCTGGGTGGTCAGCAACAGCCAGAACAATGCCGACGGGTTCAGTTTTGCCCTGAAAAACCTGGCAACCGGCAAATACATTAACGGAACAGCCAATCCGCTGACCTTAGGTACGGAAGCAGTAAGCTATAAAGGCACATTCAATCTGACGGAAAATGATTTCACCCTGAAAACAGCAGAAGACAAAGCATGGATACCTGTTTCGGAAGCATATACTGCCGATCCGGGCTGTATCTACGTGGACGGAATCCGCGCTCAAGGAGCTGCCTGGCAGCTGGAAGAAGCCGTTCAGGTGAAATACCTTTGCCGCGATGAAGCCGGAAACGATTTAGGCACTTATTACCATAGTGCTGTCAAAGGCAGCAACTACACGGCTACTGCACCGGAAATCCAGAACTTCGCAATCAAAGGGTTTGGAGCAGATGGCAGCGAAAGCAACATGAAATTCCAGAACATCGCCGAAAACAAGGAAATTACAGCCGTTTATCAGCGTACAGCCTACTCACTGACCTACGTCTGCAAGGATAGCAAGGGCAATCCGTTAGGAACGACCGTTGTGAACTGTCCGTTAGACGCGGAAGCCACTATCAGCTATCCCGAAGTGAAATACTTTAGCTTCGTTTCTTCGGACTGGAACGGCGAAACAACTTTCAAACCGACAAAAGACGAAACGATTCAGGCCGTTTACACCACAGAAGGCAAAACCGGATTCAAGGCTGTTGGAGCCGAAGTCACCCAGATTGAGGACGGACATCAATACCTTTTCTTCAACCGTGCGAGCGATACAGCAAGAAACGGATTCCTGAACTTGTCCTCAAGCAACCAGATTCTGACGACCAACGTAACCAGCGGTTCTCCTAAATTCGTATGGAACGTTACAGCAAGTGGCAACGGCTTCCAGATCAGCAGCGAATATAATTCCCTGAAAATACCGGAAATACCCAACGGAACCAACGTAACCGTTTCTGCATCAGGAGACACCTTTACATTCACCCGAAATGCCGACGGTTCGACCTGGAGCATAAAAGGCAGCAACGGAAGATACTGGAACGGAAACGCAGGCTCTTTCACCGGATGGAGCGACGCACATCCCTACATAATCTACGAAGTAGTCAATGTGCCCTTCTTTGAAGTTCAGATCGAATATGTAGACGAAAGCGGAAACGCACTCACCAACCTGACACCGGTTCAGGAATTACTGGTTGCCGGAACAGCATACGACATTCCGGTACCGGAAATTGAAGGGTACACCTACCAAAAGACAGAAGGAGACTCAGAGGCATTGAAAGATTTGTCCAAGAACGTCAGCCTCAAGGTGATTTATCAGAAAACAGGTGGCACCGGCATAGATCATCTGGCAACAGACAAACAAAACGGTCACATATATGACCTCGAAGGCCGTCAGGTGAAAGCCCCGAAAGGCAAGGGCGTATTCATCCAGAACGGACAAAAATTTCTCCAGAAATAAATCGCACAGAGCTTTATAGTCGCTTGAAACAGCAAAACCGGATGACGGGCAACCAACCGTTCATCCGGTTTTTTTTATCTTGTTCACGCCCATTCCTGTCCGACTTTGTCAGGAGAGCATACCCGAAAATTCAGTAAACAGAAAATTTTGCGTCCTGAATTTGGTCGGGAAAAAGAATATTCGTAATTTTGCGAACAACAAACAATGCAAGTATGACGCAGAAGAGATATACAGAAGAGCAAGAACAGCTGGCCCGTTTCGCCAAAGCGATGGGTCATCCGGCACGCATGGCCATTCTGGAATTTCTGGCACACCAGGAAAGTTGTTTCTTCGGAGACATCCATGAAGAGTTGCCCATAGCGAAGGCCACAGTATCACAACACTTGAAGGAACTGAAAGAAGCCGGCCTCATACAGGGCGAAATAGAAGCTCCCAAGGTGAAATACTGTATCAACAGGACCAACTGGGATCTGGCAAAAAAAATGTTTGACACATTTTTCACCGAAGGAAAAATTCATCAGAAGTCGTGCTGTTCCTGAACGGCACTTTTTTTTCAGCCGATTGTTCGTAGTTTTGCGAATACCAAACGATAATCACTTTTAATCAAAATACAATCATCATGAAAAAAGCTTTATTCTTACTGCTGTCCGCCCTGGCCCTCACGGCCTGTGGTTCAACCTCAAAAAATGACCAGACAGTAACGAACCCGGAACAGGCACAAACAGTTCCAAACGGTGTGGAAGTGCTCTGTTTTCACGGCAAGCAACGCTGTGCAACCTGCATTGCCATAGAACGGAACGCAAAACTGGTGACCGACAGCCTGTTGACTCTAAAAAAATATCAGGGGAAATTGAAATTCCGCATCATTGACATCACGCAAAAGGAAAATGAAGCATTGGCCGACCAATATGAAGTCACCTGGTCGTCCCTCATATTGGTCGGAAATCAGAATGGACAGGAAACAGTAGACAATCTGACCGAATATGCATTTCGCAACGCCCGTAAATCGCCCGACGCATTCCGTACCGAATTAACCGAAAGAATCAATCATCTGCTCCAATAAAATCCATGAACTGGCTACAAAATCTACTCGACAATAGTTCTACTCCGGTGATTACGGCCTTCCTGCTCGGACTGTTGACTGCATTATCGCCGTGTCCGCTGGCTACTAACATTGCTGCAATCGGCTATATTGGAAAAAACATAGAAAACCGGCGCAACGTCTTTCTCAACGGACTCCTTTACACTTTAGGCCGCGTCCTGGCATATACCCTCTTAGGCATTCTGCTCATCCTGATGCTGAAAGAAGGCTCCAGCATGTTTGGGGTCCAGAAAGTCATAAGCACCTGGGGGGAATTAGCCTTGGGACCGTTACTGACGGGCATTGGTCTGTTCATGCTCTTCGGGAGTTATCTGAATCTGCCGCAATTCGGCTTCAACGGGCAACAAGCAGAGGGGCTTGCCCGCAAGGGTCATTGGGGCGCACTGCTCATTGGCATGCTCTTCGCCCTGGCTTTCTGTCCGACAAGCGGTATCTTCTATTTTGGCATGCTCATTCCCATGTCGGCAGCCACCACAGCCGGTTATCTGCTTCCCGTCATATTCGCCATCGCCACGGCCTTGCCCGTACTTGCCGTAGCCTGGATATTGGCTTTCAGCATGCAACAGATGGGAAATTTCTATGGGAAACTGCGTAGCCTGCAGAAATGGATGAACCTCATCGTCGGCATTGTCTTTGTCCTCACGGGCATCTATTACTGTCTGACAGTGTTTATTTAATCAAATAAAATAACTTATCAAAAAACATCAATTATGGAAATTAAAGTATTGGGGCCGGGTTGTGCCAAATGCAAGTCGACCTACCACGTTATCGAAAAAGTAATCAGAGAAAACAATCTGAAAGACGTCAAACTGACCAAGATCGACGATATTATGGAAATCATGAACTACAACATCATGACAACTCCGGCTGTTGTTGTCGATGAAGTCGTAAAGCTGAAAGGCCAGATACCTACGGAAAACGACGTTAAAAAACTTCTGGGGCTTTGATCTGCCCCTTTTTTAGAAAGCATGTTCGTAAATTAACGAATTAATCTCAGAAAAAATGATACAACATTTTGCCGACTGGCTGGTCTACGACCTATTCGGTCTCCGTGCCGGCACTTCATTAGGCATGGCCGTCAACTTCTTCTTTTATGATACGATCAAGATTCTGATTCTGTTGTTTTTCATCAGTATTCTGATGGGTATCATCAATGCTTATTTCCCGATAGAACGCCTTAGGAAATATCTGATGACCCACAAAATGTATGGCCTTCAGTATGTTTTGGCCTCCGTTTTCGGGGCTGTCACACCCTTTTGTTCGTGCTCCTCCATCCCTCTGTTCATCGGATTTGTCAAGGGCGGCATCCCATTAGGCGTCACGTTTGCCTTTCTCATCACCTCTCCTTTAGTCAACGAAGTGGCCGTGGCCATGTTTCTCGGGACATTCGGCCTGAAAGTAACGCTGATCTATGTTGTCAGCGGTATTTTCTTAGGGGTCATTGGCGGTTTCGTACTCGGACGGATGCACCTGACTCCTTATCTGAGCGACTGGGTGAAACAGATTCAGGCCAATTCATCAGCCCAGGCCGAAGCCTGGGAAAAGGATCAGACTCCGTTCGTCCAGCGTTTGCCTTCCATTGTTCACGGCGCCTGGAATATTGTCCGGGGCGTGCTGGTCTATATTCTGATTGGTATCGGCATCGGAGCTTTCATGCACGGATTTGTCCCCGAAGGCTTTTTCGAACAGTACATGGCCAAAGACAACTGGCTGGCCGTGCCGATATCTGTTCTTCTGGCCGTCCCGATGTATGCCAACGCAGCAGGAATCGTCCCGGTGATAGAAGTTTTTGTCGCCAAAGGCATTCCATTGGGCACTGCCATAGCCTTCATGATGGCCGTCGTCGGACTTTCTCTGCCCGAAGCAACCTTGCTTAAGAAAGTGATGACCTGGCGGCTCATCGGTATCTTTTTTGGAACAGTGGCCCTCTTCATCATCCTTTCCGGCTATTTGTTTAACATCATTCTGTAATGAACGGCACCACAGCATCTTAAAAACAAACTAAACAAAAACAGATGAAAGTTTTGATACTTTGCACCGGCAACAGCTGCCGCAGCCAGATGGCACACGGCTTTCTGCAATCGTTCGACGCATCGCTTGAGGTCTGTTCCGCCGGAACAGAACCGGCCTCACAAGTAAATCCCAAGGCAATTGAGGTCATGCACGAAGCGGGCATAGACATCAGCACCCACATACCCACTCATGTCAACGCCTATCTGGATCAGGAATGGGATTACGTCATCACCGTTTGCGGCGGTGCCAACGAAAGCTGCCCGGCTTTTACCGGAAGCGTTGGCCAACGCCTGCACATCGGTTTCGACGATCCGTCCAAAACAACCGGTTCCCCAGAATTTATCGACTCGGAGTTCAGGCGGATCCGCGACGAGATCAAGGAAACTTTTCTCCGATTCTACAACACGGAAATCAAGCGCGACAGGACTTCCCGGCAAGAACAGCGATAAAAATCTACAAAAACAAAGGGTGCCTGAAAGAAACTCTTTTATCAAGAACTTTCTCCAGACACCCTTCCATTCTTCTACTTCCTGACTACGGCCTTCATGGGGCAGCTGCGCAAACATTTTCCACACTGGATACAACGCTCTTCGTCAATCACCGGCAAACCATCCTGATTTTGTCGGATGGCATTGACCGGACAAAGTCTGACCAAAGGACAAACATGATTCTGCGGACAGACTCCCGGATCGATATAAAAAACCATCTCTTTTGTCCGGTTAAGGTTTATTCCTGATTCAACAACACCTCATCAATCGCTTTGGCCAAGGCCGATTTCGGCATAGCCCCCTGAGCCATACGCGGAGCTCCGGTCATGGGAACGAACAACAGGGAGGGAACACTCCGAATGCCAAACAGGGCTGCCAGCTCTTCTTCTTCATCAACATTCACTTTATAAATATCAACCTTTCCGGTATAGGTCGCTGCCAGTTCATCCAATACAGGCGCCAACATTTTGCAGGGGCCACACCAGGTAGCATAGAAATCGATTAATGCCGGACGCTCACCAAGAAATTTCCATTCATTAGGATTATTCTCAAAATCAGCAACTTTCTGTAAAAACTCTGCTTTTGTCAAATGGATCACTTTCATACTCTAATTATTTTTTAACGTTATTCTTTCAATGATTATTTACCACCCTTCTTATATTCATTCGGATCATAAGTCTGCACAAAATCCCGATAAGAGGCCTTACTGCCGGGCGACACGCCACATCCGCATGATGAACAGCACGACCAGTTCAAAACAGCCATCAGTACAAATACCGATCCGAACACACTAAAGAAATAGTCGGACGCATAAATGCCGTAGCCCAGAAGGAATGCACCAGACAGCAACCGGATGATTCTGCCAATATCCCATCCCTTGAATAATAAATGATAAAATCTGTTCATAATTCCTCCGTTTAATTTATCTTCAATCATTTGTTTTCTGAAGCAAAGATATGGGGTTTGAATAGGACATACAACAGATTTTATCTATCTTTGTATAGACGGAATCTATTAAACTATGACGATACAACAAATGGAATATATCGTAGCACTGGACAAATACCGGCATTTTGTCCTGGCTGCAGAGTCGTGTGGAGTGACTCAACCGACATTGAGCGCCCTGATTCAGAAATTGGAAGAAGAACTCGATGTAAAACTGTTCAACCGCGACCGGAAACAAGTAACCCCGACAAACATCGGCGAAAAGATTATCCGGCAAGCCCGGCTGGCTCTGAATGAGATCTATCGGATCAAGGAGGTCGTGGCCGATGAGACCGACAGCATGAACGGCAACCTGCGTATCGGTATTCTGCCAACCATTGCTCCATATCTCGTACCGGACTTCATCTATCATTTCCGGAAAAACTTTCCGAACGTCCATCTGTATATTGATGAAAAAGAAAACGATTCGCTGGTCAAGGACCTGGCTTTCGGCAATATAGACATCGCAATAACTACGGCTCCCGAAGATACCAAAGGCCTGCTCGAGATTCCCGTCTATACCGAGAAATTCGTAGCCTATCTTTCGGAAAGATGCGAACGGGCCAAGGAATTTCTTTCGAACGGAGAAATGCCTCCGGAACAAATCTGGATTCTGAAAGAAGGACACTGCCTGCCCCAAGGAGGCCTCAACATTTGCAAAAATAAAGAAATCGGCAATCAGACCTATCAGGCCGGCAGCATTGAAACACTGATCAAGATCGTGGACCGAAACGGGGGGTACACCATCATTCCCGAACTGCATCTTCATTTTCTGAGCGACAAACAGAAAGCCAAAGTGCTGCCTCTGCAAATCAATCCGCCCGCCCAGCGGCAAGTATCCCTGCTCCTCAAAGAGGATTTCATCAGGGAAAGAATGGTACAGGCTGTCAGCGACACGCTCCTGCGGATCATTCCGGACACCATGATCGACAGCCGGCTGAAAAAGCACACAATCCGGCTGAAATAACGTCGCCACAAGTACCCGAAGACAGCATTTCGAGATGGGCATCACGATAAAAAGAATTGCCCATCTCGACAGCACGAGATGGGCAACAGCTTAAAGAGTGATCTACTCCTCCACAACGACAACGCGACTCGCCGGCAGATCGGGGATGTAAATCTTACCTCCACTGACCGTTATATCGGCAGGTCCTGACAGCCCTTGCTCCAGAGTCACCGCCACCGGTGTCATATTTCCGGTTTTCAAATCAATGCGGGTCAACCCGGCCGGTGCCCAGTTCGTGACGTAAAGCGACTTACGATCGGAAGAAAACGCAATACCGTCGTATTGTCCGGTTACGGTCACCAGTTTCACCGGCTCGGGATCCTTTAAGTTGTCAATCCGATAAATAACATGTTGCTCGCCCGTTTGCCCGTCGGCCGGATAGGAAGCGACATAAAGAACGTTCTCGCCCATCAGCAATCCGTTGGGACCAGGCACGGTTGCCCATTCCTGAGCTGCTCCAGGATGAGCCGGGTCCGTAATATCAATCTTAAAAATCTGATCTGTATTGGTGACGGATGCATACAAATCATTTCCGTTTGCGGCCAAATCATTCACAAACAAATGTCCTTCAGGCAAATTGATCGTTATTGGCGTCTTGCCGACTTGCTTCAGATCATAGACCAGTATCTTGTTGACATCGCAAACATACAAATAATGGTCGCGCAAAAACATTCCTTTCGGAGCATTCAGATAACCATCCGCAGCTATCAGCGTACGAGTCTGGCCGTTTTTATAATGAAGGATATATCCTTTCCCTTCCGTGTTCAAGGGATTCAATTGTTCGGTTCCAAAATTAGCGATCAAAACACCGCCATCATAAGGATAAGTACTCTCACAAAAGCGAATACCTTCACACACAACCTCAACCGGTTTTCCGCCGTCTGTCTGACTCATGGCCGGGACAGACATCATCACCGCCAAAACAGCGACAGCAATAAACTTCATTCTTCTCATAGTAGATGTATTTTTGAATTATGCTGCAAAAATAAATGTTCCGAAAATATCCGTTTCTATTAATAAATCATTTATTTTCGATAACATCCATCGATAAAACCGATTGAACCTCAAATATTGCAATCGAAATTTATCCGTCTTTAATGCTAAAGAACCGTTTTATCAGGAAATGACATAAACCAACCGGCATTTAAAAGTGATCCTGGACTATGTTTTTATATACTTTTGATAAAGAGACACTTAACACCTGCTGTTTTGCAACAGAACTATCTAAAAGTAATTGTTTCATAAATCTTATTACAAAAATTATATAGCTTCAGTTCATGATAAAATAACATGTAAAAAAGCCCACATGCTCCAATTGGAATTAGCATCGCCTATAAACAGAAAAAGTAAAGTGCTTGACACTAAAATCAGCCGATCATCATATTAAGCCATCTTTATTGCAAAGTAGCCTTATAATCAATTTGTTTATACAGGATACCACCAAGAAGATACATCTTTTTAATACGATTTGTTAAATCCCCAAGAATAATGACTGATCCGAATAATGACTGATCCCTGATCCCTGATCCGAAATGTGGCGCAACCGCACAAAACAAAATCGCAACCATCTGTCATTCTGATGATTGCGATTTTATCTCGTACTCGAAGCGGGACTTGAACCCGCACAGCCATTACTGGCCAAGGGATTTTAAGTCCCTCGTGTCTACCGATTCCACCATTCGAGCGCCTTGGAGCGGAAAACGAGACTCGAACTCGCGACCCCGACCTTGGCAAGGTCGTGCTCTACCAACTGAGCTATTTCCGCAGGAGCTTTTAGTAAAACGATGCAAAGGTAGGAAATTAGCGGAAAACTTCCAAAAAAACGAATGTTTTTTTTCTAATTCTGAATGGAGAAGGTATTCCCGGAATAAGTGGCCCGATAACGATATAATTTCAATCCCTCGTCACCTTGCGAGACAATTCCCTGATTGTTTAAGTTGTAAGTACGCCCGCACCGGATACAAGAAACAAAGCCGCCATCCTGTAAGATCAGATTCTTGGCTATATTGTCGTTGCTAAAACAATTCGGACAGGCCAGATCATAACACATGACAGGATATTGATCGCTTCCAAGCTCAGGCATATTGGAACGCCCCACAATAAAACCGGAAACCCCCATCATAAAGCCTTTTTCCGTGGCCTTACGCGGTACTTCAATACTTGTTTTCAAATTAGAGTATATAAAATAATTATTCTGGTAGCGGATGGTAGCATATTCGCCATATCCATTCAAAGCAGCGGACAATTGTGGGATCGTTGATACATACTGTACCGAAAAACGAGCCGGATAATCGGCATACAAGTCATCCGTGGCCGGAGTGCAGGCTCCGAACAACAAAAGCTGAAAAGATAAAACAGCTAACCATTTACACGACCTAAAAAATAAAAGATTCCGTCTTTTCTTCATAATGAAAGAACGGAATCTTGATTTAAATAGTATATCCGGACAGATATTTTTTCGACCAAGGCGGGTTCAACAAATCATTCTGCAGCCAAAAGTTTTTTTTCGGCTTCCTCCATACGGGTAAAATTGAAACCTTTCCAAACCTGCTCCATCAGATCGGTAATCTTGTCGTTACACAAATTACCGATACTACCCTCATGGGTATGATGCACCTGTTTACATGGCCGGAACGTACCGGCCTCAATATCCAGGCCGACTTTTTTGTACGCGTCGCGGAAAGGCATGCCCTCGGCAGCCAGACGATTGACCTCCTCGACGCTGAACATGTTGTCATAACGCGAATCGTCGAGGATATGCTCGTTCACCTGAATCTTGTTGATGATGTATGCCGTCATTTGCAGGCAATCCTTAAGCTCCTGGAATGCCGGCAGAAAAACTTCCTTAATAATCTGCAGGTCACGGAAATATCCGGAAGGCAGATTGTTCATGATCAGAATGATCTGTTGAGGCAGAGCCTGTATTTTATTACACTTGGCCCGTGTCAGCTCAAACACGTCGGGATTTTTCTTGTGTGGCATGATGCTGGAACCTGTCGTACATTCGTCGGGCAGCTTGACAAACCCAAAGTTCTGCGAATTAAACATACAGGCATCATAAGCCAACTTGGAGATTGTCCCTGCCAGTCCGGCCAGAGCAAACGCGACATTGCGTTCCATTTTACCCCGTCCCATCTGAGCATATACCACGTTGTAGTTCATGGAATCGAAGCCCAGAAGATCCGTAGTCAACTGACGATTCAACGGGAAAGACGAACCATATCCGGCTGCAGACCCCAGCGGATTTCGGTTGGTTTGCCGAAAAGCGGCCTGCAGGAAAAGCATGTCGTCGACCAGACTCTCGGCATATGCTCCAAACCACAGCCCGAAACTGGATGGCATGGCCACCTGCAGATGCGTATAACCCGGCATGAGCACATTCCGATAACGATTGCTCTGGGTGATCAGTTCCTCAAAAAGAATCTTCACCTCACAGGCAATATCTTTCAGCTGCTCGCGAGTAAACAGTTTCAAATCGAGCAACACCTGATCGTTGCGCGAACGGCCACTATGGATTTTCTTACCGATGTAGCCTAATTTACGCGTCAGCATGAGTTCGACCTGAGAATGAACATCCTCTACGCCATCCTCAATGACAAACTCGCCTCTTTCGGCCATCGCATAAATTTGCTTCAGTTCAGCCAGCAGTGCATGAAGTTCTTCCGGCGTCAGTAATCCGATACGTTCCAGCATCGTAATGTGTGCCATCGAACCCAGGACATCGTGTCTGGCCAAAAACAAATCAAGTTCACGATCGCGACCGACCGTGAACTTTTCGATCTCTTTATTTACTTCAAAATTTTTTTCCCAAAGCTTACTTGCCATAATCTCATTTTTAAGCTTCAATCATTTTCAGGCACCATAAGGAATCATGGCCAACATATCTGCCAGTTTCTCCACCCCTTCCTTTAACGGTTTGCTAACCATTGCCTTAATAAAAGGATTGAGATCGGCACGAACCGTCAGTTTCATCTTACACTGATGCTCTGACAGCGGCAACAGCTGAATCCACAGATTGAGCGGTATCGGCGAGTTGAGCGTTTCAAACTTAATGCACTTAGGCCGGTCGCGATCAATAATCCGTAAAGAGACTTCGCCCAATGGAGACACATTACAACTGACAGAATCTGCATCGAACTTCATCTCCCGGACACGGTCAGCAATTTGTTCCATTTTATCTTCCGGAACCTGAGTCTTTATGGCCTGACGAAATGCGGGATCCTCCATCCGCTCCTGAATAACCGAAAGATTATTCAGGTCAGACAGTTTTCCGAATACGCATTCCTGACTGTAATTAATTACCTTAATATTACTTTCAAACTGTTGTTGTGACATGGTCAGATAAAAATTAGTTATCCATTCCAATGAGCAGGATCCTTGCGCCATTCATGCAACAGATCCACATCTTCCTGCTTGATATAGCCAATGCGCAGCGCTTCCGATACAACGGCCTCATAATTGGTTAATGTCAGCAGGCGGACATCAGCCTCTTCAAAAGCCTTGCGGGCCACGTCAAAGCCGTAAGTATAGGCAGCAACCATACCCAACACTTCACAGCCATTCTTACGAATAGCCTCAACAGCCTTCAGACTGCTGCCACCCGTTGAAATCAGGTCTTCAATAACGACGACTTTCATTCCCGGACGCAACTCGCCCTCAATGAGGTTTTCCAAACCATGATCCTTGGGTTTGGAACGCACATAAACGAAAGGCAGATTCAAGGCGTCGGCAACTAAAGCTCCCTGCGGTATAGCTCCCGTGGCCACGCCCGCAATCGCATCAACCTCTGAGAAATTCTCAACGACCAGACGGCTGATTTCTATTTTGACAAAACTACGCAAATCTGGATAAGATAAAGTCTTACGATTATCACAGTAGAAAGGTGATTTCCAACCGGACGCCCATGTAAACGGATTCGTAGGCTGCAATTTGATCGCCTTTACCTTCAGCAATTTTGCTGCAAAAATTTTCTCTAATGTTTCCATAAAAAATGCAGTATTAAAAAATCACATGTGCAAATATAGTAAATTCAGACCAGTCGGTAAACAATTTATATCTGTTTTTTTGACCTCTTATATCGTATAAAAATCATAAGCAGCCAAAGCAAGTGTCACAGCGCTGACACGTACCTCAGGTACGGTTGTGCAAACAGCCATCAACTCGACCAAGGTGGCTCCTGTGGTAAACACATCATCAACCAACAGAATGTGTTTGCCACGCCAATGTGCGGACTGCGGCGTCAAGGCAAAGATGGAACGGACGTTGGCATACCGTTCTTCTGCCGTCAGTCGGGTTTGTGTCGGATTATTGCTGATGCGAACCACCGACCCCATATCGACTGGAATACCCGTAATCCGGGAAATACCGACCGCCAGTTGCTCACTTTGATTATAGCCGCGTTCTTTCTGACGTTCGACGGACAGAGGGACCGGAACCAGATAATCAATCCCGTCAAAAAACTTGTCGAATGTGACCGACTGCGCCAAACGCATGCCCATATGGACAGCCAACTGAGGATGATGATGATATTTAAAATCATACAAAATACGCGTTTTACCGGAACCACGTTGATAGAAAAACAACGAAAAAGCACGGACAAAGGCGGGGAAAGCCCAAAATCGCCGCGCCATAGGATTCTCTTCGAACGACGAATAACGTACCAAAGGCAAGTCCTGTTCACAGCACAGACACAGAAACGCCTCATGAACCGACAAACGGGCGCCGCAGACAACACAAACGCGCGGAAACAGGAAATCGGCGAGACACGACCAGAACCGAACCAACTGTTTATTCATCGATTTCATAACGTTCCATTTCCAAGTCCAATGCACCGGAACCGGGCAAACAGGAAAGGACCGTTTCCAGCTCAAAGCCCCGTCCCAAAGCAAAGCGAATCAGTTTCTGTTTCACTTCAAAGGCCGAACGGCCCTTGACGGTACGTTGTTTTCCTCTTAAAAGCTCCTGCAATACAGATTGATATTCCGATTCATCTATCTGCCGTAAAGCGAGCTCCATCACCTCACGGGCTATCCCTCTTTCACGCAAAGCCCGGGCTATTTTGATTCGTCCCCATTGATTAAAACGAAATTTTTCCCGAACAAAAGCCGCAGCATAACGACGGTCGTCGACAAATCCGTCATCAACCAGTTGCTGCAAAATCTGTCCGGCCAAACCGGACGAAACGCCCCACTGCTCCAGTTTGCGCATCATTTCGCCAGAGCAACGCTCGACACGGGAACAAAAGGCTTCAGCTTTCAACAAAGCCTCCTTTTCTGTCAATATGTCCTTCATCATACCTAATACGAAACATTCATTCAGAAACCAGAGAATCCAAACGGCAACCTACCATCCGGTTATTGCCAAACTGATCCTTACGAACTTCTACTCCTGAAAAGCCCGATCCTTCTAACAGGCGAACCGTTTCCACGACATAGGCCCGGTTGATTTCAAAATACAGACGGCCTCCCGGGAACAATGCTTCCCGGGCATACCGGGCAATAGCACGATAAAACAACAAGGGATCGTCATCGGGCACAAAAAGAGCCTGATGGGGTTCATGATCCAGAACATTACGTTCCATCTGTTGAGCTTCAGATGCACAGATATAAGGCGGGTTACTGACCATGACATGCCATTTACGTCCCGACGACGTATTTTCGTGCAAGATATCCTGACGGAAGAATTCCACATGCAAACCTAACGACACCGCATTCTGACGGGCAACCTCCAAAGCCGGCTCACTGATATCCATACCGGACACCCGGGCCTGAGGCAGTTCACGGGCAAGCGCGAGCGCAATGCAGCCGCTTCCGGTCCCTATATCCAATACGTAAGGTTCCGTGTCCGAGATGCCCGCACGCATGTCGGACACAATCCAGGCGACTAATTCCTCCGTTTCGGGACGAGGAATCAAGACTCCGGGACAAACCCGCACCTTCATGCCGCAAAAAGGAGCAAAACCCAAAATATATTGAATCGGTTCGCCCTGAAGCAGACGATGAACAATAAATAACAGTTCATAGCGTTCTTTCTCTGAGAAATAGCTATCTTTGTCGGTCAAAAGCTGAATTTGTCCGATTCCAAAACGCAGCTCAAAGACCCATCGGGCCAGCGCACGCGCCTCATCGGACATGCCATGAGCCGAAAGGCAGGAAACAACTTGCCGGAAAACCTGACTGCAACAGTCCCTATGGCAGTCAAAATCAAAAAGATCCGTAGGAGGAAGATCCGTATTCATGTTGTCATTAATGAAATATCCATTGTCTTGCTCCGACAAATATACTAAAAAAACAAAAAAGCACATGAGTCAGGAAGAAATATACATGAAACGCTGCATTCAACTGGCACGCAACGGACAAGGAACGACAGCTCCCAATCCCATGGTTGGAGCAGTCATCGTATGCGACAACCGAATCATCGGCGAAGGCTATCACATCCGTTGCGGCGGTCCGCATGCTGAAGTCCATGCCATCCGTTCGGTAAAACAACAGGAACTTCTGCGCAAAAGTACGATCTACGTCAGCTTAGAACCCTGTTCCCACTATGGAAAGACACCGCCATGCGCCGACCTGATTATCGAGAAACAGATCCCACGCGTTGTTGTCGGCTGCATAGACCCATTTGCTCAAGTTGCCGGACGCGGCATACAAAAGCTGAAAGAAGCCGGTATAGAAGTCGTTACCGGAATTTGTGAGCAAGAATGTAAGGAACTGAATAAAAGATTCTTCACCTTCCATCAGAAGAAAAGGCCCTATATCACATTAAAATGGGCCCAGTCGGCCGACGGATACTTAGATCACTTCAGGAAACCGGGCGACGGAAAGCACCCTGTCCGCCTGTCGACTCCGGAAAGCCAGATTGAGGTCCATAAACTCAGAAGCGAACATGAAGCCATCCTGATCGGCTACAATACAGCCCTGCTGGACAATCCGCTGCTCAACGTAAGACTGTGGCCCGGGAAAAATCCGGTACGCCTGGTCATCGATCCCAAAAACGAATTGCCGGAAAGTCTGACCCTGTTTCATGAAGACGGACTGACAAGACACTATGTCCAAACAAAAATTCCCAGAGAAACGAAACAGAACTGCAATAAAACCATCCACGTAGAACTGGATCGGGAACAACCGATATTGCCCCAAATCATGGCAGACCTGCATCAAACCGGCATTCAATCACTACTCGTCGAAGGAGGACGCACGACCTTGCAAAGGTTCATGGATGCCGGCTTCTGGGACGAAATCCGCATCGAACAATCCCCATGCCTGCTCGGGTCCGGTGTCCGAATCCCGGATATATCCTCCATTGCAGAACAGGAAATAAAAATCAGGACGGAACAGATCGGCCCAAACACAATCACTTACGTTTCGCGTCCATTTATATAGTTTTACCTATAATTTTAGATAATTCAACGTATAAATTTTCGTTAAAGTAAAAATTGTGAGTATTTTTGCGGACTAAACAATATAACATCACAAAATCAATGAAAAAAGTTTTTCTTCGTCTGTTCTGCTGCACGATAGCTACTCTGATGATTTATGCATGTGCTGATGAAACGGATTACGAATATACCAGTGATTGTACGATAACCAGTTTTACTCTGGGGAATATCACCCGTACCATGCACACCACCAATGCTGACGGCGAAGACAGCACCTATACAATAACCTACTCCGGGAGTTACTACCCCATGACTATTGATCAGGTGAACTTGAAAATATACAATCAGGATTCACTCCCCTATGGTTCATCGGTAAGCAGTGTACTGGCCACTGTTGGAGCATATGGTCAGGTAGCCTATCGGGAAACCGGATTTGAAGACGGCGTCGTACCGGAATGGAAAGTCTATTCTTCGAGCGACTCCATCGATTTCAGCAAGCCGGTCATTTTCCGAGTCGTATCCTATGACGGCAAGGGTGAAAAAGACTATGAAGTACAAGTAAACGTGGCCAAACGCGAAGAAAAAGCCTTGTTCTGGGCTCAAGATCCCAACAGCAATCTGGAAGGAATGCAGCAGATTCAGGCAATCGTCATGAACGACAGCCTGCTCGTACTGGGTATCGATGATCAATCCAACATCATAAAATCCACACGCTATATCGGCCCGGACTCCCAGAAAGACATTTCCTGGAAAGCATGTCACACGGAAGGAGCACAAACTGCCGATATCCGTACCTTACAACTGGTAAACGACAAACTATACCTGAGTACAAGTGCCGGACAACTTCTGACTTCGGACAACGGACAAGTCTGGACCGAAATATTCCAGACTACTCCTATCGACCGGCTCGTCGGAAATGACGGTCAACATCTGTATGCCATAATCAACGGCAGCTTATGCAGCTCCACCGACGAAGGGCTGACCTGGAACAAGGAAACCCTGGACGTGGCCGAAACGTGGCTACCGACTGTAAACGTCGCTTCGATATACTATGCGCAAGGCAACGGCATCGAACGCATGCTCATAGCGGGATCCAGAAACCAAGAATGGTATCCGAACGATCCATCGGCAATGATATTTGGGAAAATTCTGAATACGGATGATCAGAAAGTCTGGATGTACTACAACACAGACAGCTACAATCATTATGCCCTTCCCCGATTAGAGAACCTGCATCTGGTTAGCGTATACGACATGCTTATTGCTTTTGGAGGTTCCATAACGACGGACGAAGAGAAGCCTCTGGAGACGCTTTATATCAGTACGGACAATGGCATTACCTGGAAACCGGGCTATAACGACATAACTTCACCTACGTTGTTAGATACCACGACCGACAGTTTCAGCGGTTGCACCGACTCGGAAGGCCGGTTCTGGCTGCTTAGCGGCAAACAGGTGTGGAAAGCCACTAAATAATACCTGCAATGAAAAAACTGGTCGCCGGATTCATCGGAACAATCTTTTTCTGCCTTCCTGTTTCCGCTCAAGAACTGGAATACAAAATGGAACTGGGTGGAGGAATTGGCGGCTGCTTTTATCTGGGCGACGCGAACAGTACGCCGTTCAGAAATCTGGGCGGATCGGGAGGCGTCATTGCCCGCTACAATTTCAATTCCAGAATGGTCGTCAAGGGAAATCTTGCCTGGGGACACATCTCGGGTAGCTCCGACGGCATGTTCTTTCCGGAAAACCCGAATTCCGGAACACCAGAAGGCGGACGACCCGCCCAAATCAGTTTCAGCAGAAACCTTTTTGATTTAGGGGCACAATTTGAGTTCAATTTCTGGGGCTACGGTACAGGCACCGGATACCAGGGAAACAAACGTATCACCCCATACGTACTTGCCGGAATGGGGCTTACCTTTGCATCCCGGCCTGCGGACATTAATGTCGGGTTTCATATTCCGCTCGGAATCGGAGTTAAATATAAACTGAGGGAAAGAATCAATATCGGTATAGAATGGAGCATCAGGTTCACCACATCAGATGCACTGGATGTATCAGACAGCAAGGGGAGTAATCTGTATGCCCCGTACGGTATCACAAGCGGCGGATTCAAGAACAAAGACTGCTACTCATTGACGCTGTTCTTCCTGACCTATGACCTGTTCCCGAAATATCGCCAATGTAACAACTAACAACTATGACGTCATATCAACAATTAATTGACAAGAACCGCGTTCCGACGCATGTCGCCATCATCATGGACGGCAACGGCCGTTGGGCAAAATCAAAAGGAATGCCCCGTACAGCCGGCCATCAGCAAGGCGTGGAAACAGTAAAGAAAATCACAGAAGAAGCAACACGCTTAGGCGTAAAATACCTGACCCTCTATACTTTCTCCACAGAAAACTGGAACAGACCGGCTACGGAAATAGCAGCATTGATGGGACTGATACTGGATCATCTGGAAGAAGAAATCTTCATGAAGAACAACGTACGGTTCCGGATTATCGGCGACTTGGAACGTTTGCCGGACAGCGTACAGAAACGCATCCGGGAATGCATGGAACGCACCGCAGGCAATAACAAAATGACCTTAGTCATCGCCATCAGTTATTCCTCACGCTGGGAATTGACGCAAACGACTAAAATAATCGCCCGCAAAGTTCTGGAAGGAACGCTTAAGATTGACGACATCACCGAAGAGACCATAGAAAAAAATCTGAATACGAATTTTATGCCCGATCCAGACCTGATGATCCGTACGGGCGGTGAAAAGCGTATCAGCAATTACCTGCTCTGGCAATCGGCCTATTCTGAACTTTATTTTTGCGATACTTACTGGCCCGATTTCGACGAAGAGGATTTCTGCAAAGCTATTTATGACTTCCAATCCAGAGAAAGAAGATATGGAAAAACCAGTGAACAACTGACCGAACAAAACAACACAAACTCATGAGAACACCTGTAAGCCCAGCACTCATTGCAATCATGGCATTTCTGTTTGCTACGACGCCAATATTCGCCCAGCAGGACGAAAAGAAGATCGTCAAACCAACAATTGAATATTCCAGAACGCCCCAGAACTATATTATCGGAGGCATCAAGGTGGAAGGCGTGAAAAACTATGATGATTATCTGCTCGTGGGGATCTCCGGCCTGTCGATAGGCCAAAAAATCACCGTACCGGGAGATGAAATCACCATGGCGGTAAAAAGATACTGGAAAAACGGTCTGTTTTCGAACGTTAGTATTGAAATTGACAGTATTGTCGGACAGAAAGCTTATCTGTGCGTCAAACTGACCCAGCGTCCGAGAATCTCCCAGATCAACTATAATGGAGTCAAGAAATCAGAGAAGGAAGATTTAGAAGCCAAGTTAGGTCTGATCAAAGATGCCCAACTGACTCCGAACATGATCGACAAAGCTCAAATTCTGGCCAAACGATACTTTGACGAAAAAGGATATAAAAATGCGGAAATCACCATCGTACAAAAAGACGATGCAAACGCACCCGACAAAATTATCGTAGATGTCAACGTAGATAAAAAGACAAAGATTAAGGTCAACAAAATCACGATCGAAGGAAATCAGGCGCTCAACCTGAAACAAATAAAGGGAACGATGTTCCGGGGAGGAGCATTCAAGAAAACGAACGAAAAAGGCAAGTTCGCAGAATGGTTCCGCCCGAAGAAATTCATCGAAGAAAAATACGAAGAGGATAAAGACAACCTGATCAGCATGTATAATGAGTTAGGTTATCGAGATGCCGTCATTGTTAAGGACAGCGTATGGCCAAACGATGAAAAAACAGTCAACATCTACGTCAAAATTGACGAGGGACAACAATATCACGTACGCAACATCGACTGGGCAGGAAACACTGTTTACAACACGGAACAACTTTCCAGCCTGCTTCGCATGCAGAAAGGTGACGTCTATAACCAAAAGAAACTCGACGACCGCCTGAACATGGACGAAGATGCCATCTCGAAACTCTATCTGAACAACGGATACGTATTCTCGCGGATAGATCCTGTCGAAGTGAACATTATCGGAGATTCCATCGACCTCGAAATGAGAATTACGGAAGGAACACAAGCCACAATCGGCCACGTACGTATTTCCGGAAATGACCGGGTTTATGAAAATGTGGTCCGCCGCGCATTAAGAAACAAACCAGGAGACCTGTATAATCAGGAAGCCCTGGAGCGTTCCTATCGAGAGATCGCTTCGATGGGACATTTCGAACAGAACGTAAACCCACAGGTAACCCCGAATATGGAAACGGGAACCGTGGACATAGACTGGGGACTGACCTCAAAATCAAACGATCAGATTGAATTCTCGTTAGGTTACGGACAAACGGGTGTTATTGGAAAGATCGGGTTGAAATTCACAAATTTCTGTCTGGCCAATCTGTTTGATCGGGACGGTTTGCGCCGGGGTATCCTTCCGCAAGGAAACGGAGAAACATTCAGCATCAGCGGACAGACGAACGCACAGTTCTACCAGTCGTACAGCATCAGCTATGTGAACCCATGGTTCGGCGGCAAACGCCCGAATCAGCTTTCATTCTCGGCATTCTTCTCCAAACAAACCGACGTCAATGAATATTATTACAACGAGGCCTACCAGAACAGCTATTACAACTATCTGTACGGTATCGGATCGACAACTTCGAACTTCTACGAGAATTACTACGACCCGGATAAATATGTCAAGATATTCGGAGTGTCGTTAGGTTGGGGTAAACCTCTACGCTGGCCGGACGATTATTTTAGCCTGGTTGCCGATCTCTCCTACCAACGATACATCATGAAAGACTGGCAGTACTTTATGATTGCAAACGGAACCTGCAACAACATCAGCCTGAACCTGACATTAGGCCGAAACTCTACGGACAACCCGATCTACCCTCGCCGGGGATCAGAATTCAGCCTTACGGCATCCTTGACGCCACCATATTCGCTTTTCGACAAAAAGGATTATGCTTCACTGGCTACAAACTACCAAAGCTCCACTTATCAAAAAGAACTGCAGGAAAAATATAAATGGGTGGAATACCACAAATGGAAATTCAGAAGCAAAACTTATACCGCTCTGAGCGGCAGCAACAAATGTCCCGTACTCATGACCCGTGTTGAATTTGGCGTCGTCGGCTCATACAACAAAAACAAGCTGTCGCCATTTGAAACATTCTATGTGGGCGGTGACGGAACTTCCGGATACTCATCAACCTATGCCACCGAAACAATCGGACTTCGCGGATACGGCAACGGTTCCCTGACACCGAACGGTTATATCGGTTATGCATACGACCGCTTTACCTTGGAATTACGCTATCCACTCATGTTAGAAGGATCCACAAACATTTATGCGCTGGCTTTCGTAGAAGGTGGAAACGCCTGGAACAATGTGAGCAAGATCAATCCATTCGACATGAAACGCTCTGCCGGTGTGGGTGTCCGCATATTCCTGCCGATGATCGGACTCATGGGTATTGACTGGGGTTACGGTTTCGACGAAGTTTTCGGAACAAAAGGAAAAAGCAATATACACTTTATCTTAGGACAAGAATTTTAAAAACAAACGCACATGAAAAGAATACTGTTTCTGTTATTCCTGGCCTGTGGTATAGGAATAACGCAAGTCTCAGCACAGAAGTTTGCTTTAGTAGACATGGAATATATTTTAGGCAGAATACCAGCCTACGAACGGGCAAGCGAACAGCTGAACCAGATTTCCAAAAAATGGCAGGCAGAAGTTGACGCCATCAACGATGAAGCCCAGAACTTGTACAAGAACTATCAAAACGAAGCTGTTTTCCTCAGCAACGAACAAAAGACTCAGAAAGAAGAGGAAATCGTTGCCAAAGAGAAAGAAGCGGCAGAACTTCGCAAAAAATATTTTGGTCCGGAGGGCGAGCTGTTCAAAAAGAGAGAGAGCCTTATGGGACCAATACAAGATGAAATCTACAATGCCATCAAGGATATCAGTGCCTCCAAAGGCTATTCACTGGTTTTAGACCGTGCTTCAGATACCGGTATCATCTTCGCATCACCGAAAATAGATATCAGTAATGAAGTTCTTGCAAAATTAGGATATTCAAATTAACATTTGTATTTTTGCAGCGAATTACATACAGAACAATTAATTAAAAACACAAATAACAATGAAAAAATTATTATTACTCTTGCTCCTGATCGCACCATTAGGAGTATTTGCCCAAAAATTCGGTCACTTCAATTCTGCTGATATCATTCAGCTGATGCCGGAATACAAAACAGCACAAACAGAATTAGAGACTCTTCAAAAGCAATATGAAGACGACTTGAAACGCATGCAGGATGAACTGCAAAAGAAAGTAGCTGCCTACGAAAAAGAAAGTGCCAACCTGCTGGACAACGTCAGACAACGTCGCGAAGCAGAATTGCAGGATCTGAACCAGCGCATCCAGCAAAGCTATCAGGACAATCAGATGGCCCTTCAGAAAGCATCACAAGAGAAGATGCAGAATATATCCAATAAGATGCTTGCAGCCATCAAAGAAATTGGTGACGCAGGAGGATACGTCTACATCATGGATGTGACGGCAGGTGTTCCCTACATCAGCACAACCCTCAGTACAGATGTTACTGCTGAACTGAAAAAGAAATTAGGACTTCAATAAAAGAAATCAGCGAAAAGGGCGACCGCAAAACAAGCGGCCGCCCTTTTTCCTGATCTATATTTTGCCTTTTCAACAGAATACACTACATTTGCAAAAATGTAAAATTGCACTCCATATGAAATTACGTAACCTGTTGGGAATCCTGTTCATTTTCCTTTCATTCCCGATATTCGGACAAAGTACATTCGGCTATGTCAGCGTTCAGGAAATCATGCAACAAATGCCGGAATATCAAACGACACTCCAGAAACTACAAGATCTGAAAAAGGAATACGACAAAGAGACAGAATGGACCGAAAAGGAGTTCCAGACCAAATTTGCTGAGTTTCTGCAAGGACAAAGTGATTTTCCGGACAACATCCTGCTTAAAAGACAGAATGAACTGAACAGTCTGATGGAAAGCGGCATAAAATTCCGGAAAAATGCAGAAAAGGAACTGAAAAACGCTGAAGAAGAGCTCTACGCAGAATTAAAAAAGAAAATCTATAATGCAATACGCCGGGTAGGATTTGAAAGAAACTTTGCCTATATCCTCAACACAGATGCCGACGTGTATCCGTTTATCAACAACCTGCAAGGCGTAGATGCTACGGAATATGTTAAAGAAAAACTCGGACTGATTGTCCCACAAAACAGGAAAGAAGATACGAGCCTTTCCATAGATCCGCCTGCTCCAGAAAGTGAAGAAGCCACACTGCAGACAGATTCTACATATACGATAAAGACATCAGCATTCACGATCGAACAAGACAGTATCCAACAGCAGGACTAATCCTGCACACACATAATCCACTATACCATGGAACTTCCCGTTAATCCCGGACCAATAGGAGTTTTTGACTCCGGATATGGAGGACTTACTATATTGAGGCAGTTCAGACAACTGTTACCACAATATGACTATCTTTACCTTGGCGACAATGCGCGTGCCCCTTATGGGACACGTTCATATGAAGTTGTTTACGAATTCACACTCCAGGCTGTCAGAAAGCTGTTTGAAATGGGATGCCATCTGGTCATTCTGGCCTGTAACACGGCATCAGCAAAAGCCTTAAGGAGCATACAGGAAAATGACCTGCCACAAATGGATCAGAAAAGGAGAGTCTTAGGGGTAATCCGACCTACTGCCGAATCGATTGGCGCGATTACACAAACAAGACATGTGGGAATCGTAGCGACACAAGGAACAATCAACTCTGATTCCTATCCCCTGGAAATTCAAAAACTTTATCCGGACATCCAGGTTACAGGAGAAGCTTGTCCGATGTGGGTACCGCTTGTCGAGAACAACGAATATGATTCGCCCGGAGCAGATTACTTCGTAAAAAAACGAATTAGCAACCTGCTGCGTAAAGATCCTCAGATAGACACAATTATATTAGGATGTACGCACTACCCGTTACTGCTCAATAAAATCTTGAAATACACCCCCCGGAACGTCAAAATCATCCCACAAGGAGATTATGTGGCAGACAGTCTGAAAAAATATCTACAGAGGCATCCTGATATGGACCAGCAATGCACCAAAAACGGAACATGCAGATTCCTTACAACAGAATCACCTGAAAAATTCAAAGATTCTGCGACCATATTCCTGCATAGAAGCATTGAAGTTGAGCGGATTACACTGGAGTAGAACAAATACTCAACACATTTCTGAAGGAAGGGTTCATCAATTTTCCAGGTATTTTCTGCTTAAATAACGTACGGGATACCACAAAGCCAGATACCCGACGACCAGGACAGTGACAAATACCAGCAAGACATCGCCCCAATAGACACTTACCGGATAGGCATCGACAAGGAAATTACCTGAAGACCGCCCCAACTTGAGCCATCCGAAAGTTTGCTGCAAATAACAGAACAACAAACCTACCAGAATACCAGACAAAGCTCCAATAGCCGTAATGAGACGGCCTTCGAACAGAAAGATGCGTATAATCATACGCTCGGTTGCTCCTAAATTACGCAAAACCAAAACATCATCTTTCTTTTCGATAATCAACATGGAAACAGAACCAATAATGTTGAAACAGGCAACAAGCAAGATAAATGTCAGAAAAACATAGGCAATCAGTTTTTCAACTTTCATCACTTTAAAAATATCTGCCTGCTGCTCATAACGGTCAAGAACCAAAAAGCGATCTCCAAGCAGACGTTGTAGCTCCTCCTTTGCCGTTTGCAAATCGTATTCAGGCTTGATACGCAATTCGACAGCAGACACTCCGTCGGGCTCTTGAAACAAATCTCTCGCAAAATCTAACGAGGTTAGTACATATGCATCATCATATCTTTCCTGCTGCACAGAAAATACCACACCGGAAGTATAAAGCGGCCGTTGGGTAAAACTGGCTGCCGGGTTGCCCATATTTATCCGTTCTCCCTTTTGCGGAGCATATACCAGCATTTGATCGTCCGGATGCGCTGAAACTCCCAGAGAAGACGCCAGATTAATTCCTAAGATGCACAATTCGTGACTCTGACTTTCATCTTTTAATCGAAAACCTCCATCGCCATATAAAAGCTGCTCAAAAGAGGTCAAATCCTTGAAATTATCCTGAACCCCTTTGATCATCACCATCATCTGACGATCGCCGAAGGCAATCAGGGCATGCTCCTCCAAAGATTCAGAATAGACATCAACCATGGGATGCCGACGCAAGGACAGCAAGCTGGAATCATTTGCAGAAACAGTCTTTCCGGAAAGAGGCTTAACTTTCAGCTGCGGATCAAAAGCAGTGAAACAGGACGCAACCAATTCTTGAAATCCATTAAACACAGACAGCGTACACACCAATGCCAATGTGGCAAAAGCCACCCCTATGACAGAGATGGCTGATATGATATTAATAGCATGATGCGATTTTTTGGAAAACAAATAACGTCTGGCAACAAAAAAAGAAAAGCTTCTCATATCCGATTACGACAAAGATGTTTTTTATTCTTGAGCAGAATCCTCCGCCTGCATGCCATCAGTTTCATTCTTCCTGTCGCGCTGAAGCAGATGATCGATGTTCTCCACATAATCCAAAGAATCGTCCAGGAAGAATTTCAATTCCGGTATCGTCCGAAGCTGATAACGCACGCGTTTTCCTAATTCAAAACGTAACGCCTTGGCGTTATCATTAATATTTTTTAGAATCTCTGTTCCTTTTTCACTTGGGAAAATACTCAAATAGACTCTGCAAATACTCATATCCGGGCTAATGCGGCAAACGCTTACCGACACCAGTATGCCTTTAGTAGCTTTTGTCTGCAACATAAAAATCTCGCTCAATTCTTTCTGAATCAGTCGAGCGATCTTGTTTTGTCTTGTAGTTTCCATAAAATTACTCTTTTTTTCGTATGATAGTCAGTCCATCCCGCAAGGGTAGAATCACTTTCTCCACCCGGTCGTCCTGTGCCACAAAATCATTAAAATGTTTTATTCCTATTGTTTGCAAATCACTTGCCCGAGCTTCTTCCAATACATGTCCGTCCCACAATGTATTATCGGCCAGAATATATCCTCCTGGATTCAAATAGGACAAGACGGCTTCATAATAATCCAAATAACGACGTTTATCCCCATCAATAAATGCCATGTCAAACATTATATTTATTTGGGGTAACCACGTCAGTGCGTCACCTATATAGAACTTTATTTTGTCCGCATATGGAGATCCTTCCAACCACGGCCGAGTAAAATCCTCCTGTTCGTCATTGATTTCGAAAGTATGCAACAGGGCTCCTTCAGGCAAGCCTTCTGCCATACATAAAGCCGAATAGCCGCTATAAGTACCTATTTCCAGAACTTGACGCGGACGAATCATATGCACAAACATTTTCAGCATACGCCCCTGCAAGTGTCCGGAAGCCATTCGCGGACGTAAAAGTTTAACGTGCGTGGCCCGATACAAAGCCTTCAGATAATCACCTTCTTCGTCTATATGACTCAGAATATATTCATCTAAAGCATCCGTTTCTTTCATTTTATGACAGGAACAACTATTTATAAATATCTGTTACGGTTGGGCAATACATAATCCATGGCATATTTAAGTACATCGCCGACGACATTAATCTCGAGGAAAGAAGTCTGGGCACCCTGTTTGCCACCACTCAAATAAGCAACCATATCATTTTCTGTCAAGACGCCATCATCAAGCAACTTGCGCAGTGCAGCAAAATAATAAGCCTGGCCGTTAGCTTTCTCCGGCATAAAAATAGCCTCTACACCATAGGACAAAGCTAAATGACGCATTGTTTTCTCCTTATAACAGATTGCCAATACCGGATATTTACCCCGAAACGCAGCCAGATTACGGGCCATACGTCCGCTAAAACTATCCGTAATGATGGCCTTTATCGGCAATTTAGTGGTTGCCTTAACGGCCTGCTTCGCCAGGAATGCCGTTACATCCGTACCTTCAAGCAACGGAATACGAATATCGTTTTCTGTCAGCTTATCTTTTTCTGCCTGAGCCGCAATTTTAGTCATCGTACGTACAGCCTCAACAGGATACTTACCGTATGCCGTCTCCCCACTAAGCATCAAAGCGTCGGTACGATAATAAATGGCATTGGCAATATCCGTTACCTCAGCACGCGTAGGTCGAGGATTGTGAATCATTGTATGCAACATTTGTGTGGCAACAATCACAGGCTTATGAGCTAATATGCATTTTTTTATTAACAACCGTTGTATTCCAGGTATACGCTCTTGAGGCACCTCTATTCCCAAATCGCCGCGCGCAACCATAATTCCGTCGGCAACTTCCAGTATTTCATCAATATTGTCCACACCTTCCTGGTTCTCAATTTTAGCAATAATCTTAATATCACTGCCGTACGTATCCAGAATATGACGGATATCCAAAACATCCTGACGGTTGCGCACAAAAGAATGCGCAATAAAATCTATATCTTTTTCAATGGCATAAATGATATTATTACGGTCCTTTTCTGTCAAAGACGGCAAATTAATGCGAACTCCCGGAACATTCACGCTTTTGCGACTGCCCAATGTAGCATCATTACGAACTTCACAAACCAGTTCCGAATCAGACTTTTCCGTTACAACCAGTTCCAGCTCACCGTCATCGATCAAAATATCATCACCAACCTTCAGATCGTGCACAAAATTCGGATAAGACACGGCTATACACTCCCGCGTTGTTTTACGGTTCGGATCACCGACAATGCGAACCACGTCCCCTGTCTTATAGTCCGTTGTACCTTCTTCATGCTCCGTAGTCCGTACTTCAGGCCCTTTCGTATCCATCAAGATAGCGATACGATTGGAAACTTCACGAACATTATGGATCAATTTTTCGAAACCTTCACGACTGGCATGCGCAGTATTCATACGGACGACATTCATACCCGCTTCATATAAAGCACGAATAAAATCTACATCGCAACGCAAATCGGAAATCGAGGCCACGATTTTTGTCTGTTTTAACATCATAATAATAGTATATTTTGTGTTTGTCTTATTTTGATAAATTTAATAATGCCTCTACGGCGAGACGATAAGAATCCAATCCAAAGCCACAGATAACACCCGCGCAAGCACAAGATATCATCGACTGATGCCGAAACGCTTCACGCTTGTGGACATTGCTGATATGCACCTCTATGACCGGTGCCGTAACAGCACGTATGGCATCCTGTAAAGCTATGGAAGTATGTGTATAGGCACCTGCGTTCAGAATAATACCATCATATTCATACCCGACTTGCTGAATTACATTAATCATTTCCCCTTCGACATTACTCTGAAAATAGTCTAACAGTATTTCCGGATAACGGCGTCGCAACTCTTCCAGATAATCCGTAAAAGCTACAGAACCATAGATACCCGGTTCACGCTTTCCCAACAAGTTAATATTAGGTCCGTTTATTATTTGTATTCTCATAATTTTATCGATATATTTGTGCAGATTTGGGCACAAAGTTAAGAAAAAGAATGGAATCTATCGAAAAAAAGCAGCATAACTATACAATCATAGACAAAAGGCTGGTTAGAAAATACATACAATACCTGAAACTTGAAAAATCATTCTCCGGAAACACCATTGACGCTTACCTTAAGGATTTGCAAAAATTACTCGATTATCTCGAAGACGAGCAGACATCGGTTCAAGCCGTGGACCTGAATGTTCTACATCAATTTGCAGCAACAATGTATGACATAGACATTTGTCCCCGATCCATAGCACGCATTCTTTCCGGCATTCGAGCATTTTACCGCTTTCTGGTTCTGGAGCACGAAATCGAAACAGACCCGACAGAACTGCTCGAAACGCCCAAAATAAGAAAATCACTTCCGGAAGTATTAACCGTAGACGAAATAGACCGCATCATCGGTGCCATAGATCGTAGCAAAGATGAAGGTCAACGCAACCGCGCCATCATGGAAATGCTTTATAGTTGCGGCTTGCGCGTCACGGAACTCTGCCAGTTAAGATTATCGGACCTGTATCTGGATCAAGGATTTATCCGCGTTTTTGGTAAAGGGAATAAAGAACGGCTTGTTCCGATTTCGGATCGTGCCATCCAGGAGCTGCAATTATGGTTTCAGGATCGAAACAATTGCCAGATAAAAAAGGGACATGAAGATTTCGTGTTTGTCAGTTTAAGAAGAGGAACGGCACTTTCCAGAATCATGATTTTCCATATTGTCAAAGAATTAGCTGAGATCAGCGGAATAAAAAAGAAGATAAGCCCTCACACATTCAGACACTCATTTGCAACTCATCTACTTGAAGGAGGTGCCAATCTGAGAGCCATACAGGCCATGCTCGGTCATGAAAGCATTGCTACAACAGAAATCTACATGCATATCGAACGCAATAAGCTCAAAGAAGAAATTCTTTTGCACCATCCACGGAACATCAAATATCAACAGAGAGCATAAAAAAAGCCAAGAAAAACATGATTTATATCTTTTTTTTGCAATATTTTGTGCTCAGTTCTACTTTAGTTAATCAAAGTTGCTTATCTTTGCAGCAAACTAATAACTAAATCCAGTTAGTATGCGTAAACATTTCTATTTAACTATGACCGTGGTGTCTGCAATGGCACTCACATCTTGCAAGAAGCTGGGAGCTCTTTCAGCAGATAACTTCACAGTAACTCCGACTCCGCTGGAAGCGGTTGCGGGACAAGTTCCGGCTACTATCAACGGCAAGTTCCCTGAAAAGTATATGAAGAAAAAAGCCGTTGTTACTGTCACTCCAGTATTAAAATATGAAGGTGGCGAAGTCAAAGGACAAAGCGCTACATTCCAAGGAGAGAAGGTTAAAGGTAACAATCAGACGATCTCTTACAAAGTGGGTGGAAACTACACCATGAAGAGCATCTTTGATTTTGTTCCGGCAATGAAAAAATCAGATCTCTATCTGACTTTTGATGCCAAAGTTGGCAACAAAACCGTTACCATTCCAGAAGTAAAAATCGGTTATGGTGTTGTTGCAACATCTGATCTGGTGAATAATACGCTGGTTACTGCAAATGCAGCAGTAGCAACAGATGGTTTCCAGAGAATTATCAAACAGCGTCAGGAAGCCAACATCAAATTCTTGATTCAACAGGCCAACATTCGCAACAGTGAATTGAAGTCAACATCTGTTCAAGACTTCATCCAGACATTGAAAGATATCAATGCGGACAAGAAGGGCAAGGCATTGACAGATATTGAAATCTCTGCTTACGCTTCACCGGATGGTGCTTTGGATCTGAATACCCGTCTGGCAGAAGAGCGTCAGAACAACTCCGAAAAGTACATCAACAAGACTTTGAAGAGCAATGAAATGACTGCTGACGTAAAAACAAAATACACCGCAGAAGACTGGGAAGGCTTCCAGCAGTTAGTTTCAGCAAGCAACATCCAGGATAAGGACGTCATCTTGCGTGTTTTGTCCATGTATCAGGATCCTGAAGAACGCGAAGCTCAAATCAAAAACATGTCTGCCGTATTCCAGGAACTGGCTGAAACCATTTTACCAGAACTTCGCCGTGCACGCTTAGCCATAAACTATGAACTGATCGGACGTAGCGATGACGAAATCAAAGCACAGTTCGCATCCGATGCCAGCAAGTTAAGTAATGAAGAGCTGCTGTATGGTGCAACATTGGTCAACACTCCTGCTGAAAAGGAAGCTTGGTATCAGAAAACAACACAATTATACCCGAACGACTATCGTGCATACAACAATCTGGCACAAATTGCTTATGAAAAAGGCGATTTAACATCTGCTGAAAGTCATTTGAATAAAGCAAAGTCTCTGAAAGCAGATGCCAGCGAAGTGAACACGAACTTGGCTCTGGTAGCCTTGGCAAAAGGAGACGTAACGACCGCAGAATCATATTTAGCTAAAGGATCCGGTGCAGATTCTTTCAAAGAAGTTATGGGTAACCTGCAAATTGCAAAAGGTAATTATCAGCAGGCTGCAAGCAATTTGAGCGGTGTAAATACAAACAGCGCTGCTTTGGCACAGATTATGAATAAAGATTATGCTTCTGCCAAGAATACCTTGAATAACGTCAAGAATGCAGATGCTTATACTTCCTATTTAAAGGCAATTGTAGCTGCACGTACCAACGATGCTTCTGGAGTAAGCAGCAATTTGCGTGACGCCATCCAAAAAGACGCTTCATTGGCCAGCCGTGCTGCTGTTGACCTGGAGTTCGCTAACTTTGCTTCAACAATTGAAAGTTTGGTCAAATAAAAAACAGACCAAATGAAGAGATTCATTCTCTATAACTTTATCGCATTCACCCTGCTCAGCTGTGGAAATCCCAGTGGCCAATTCCGGCTAACGGGAGAATTCGAACACCTGCAGCAGGGTGAATTCTATCTGTATTGCCCGGAAGGTGCTTTAACAGGAATAGATACCATAAACCTGGAAAACGGGAAATTCGACTATACGAAAAGTATTAAAGGAAAAACTACATTATATTTGCTGTATCCCAATTTCACCGAACAAGCTATCTTTGCAGCAAATGGTATGCACGTAAAGATCAAGGGCGATGCTCAAAAGCTTGGTGAGACAGAAATTTCCGGAAGTGATGAAAACGACCAACTGACTAAATTCAGATTAAAACACCTGAACAGCAGTCTATCTGAGCAATTGAAAGATGCAACGGCATTCATTATAGAAAACCCTCAGTCGTTAGTCAGTACATTCCTGTTCCAGAAATATTACATTGACGCATCCTCTACGGATACAACGGGCTTAATCCAAGCTTATCAGGCGCTCTATAAAAATCAGCCAAAATCACCTCAAGTGATCAAGTGGAAAAGCGTGGTAGAATCTAAAACAAAAGGTGTCAGCATAGACAACTTTAGCCAACTAAAATTTATTTCCGCAGAAAAAGACACGGTAACAACAGTAAAATTCAAAGGTAAACCTTTGCTCATAACCATATGGGCAAACTGGCTGAACAGCAGTTATCAGAATTACCAGACAAAAAAGTTGTGGACAAAATACCAAGACAGCATACAGATTCTCAGTATCAGCCTTGATTTATCGCAGGCAGAGCTAAAGGAAGGAATCAGGAGAAATAATATTACATGGCCGGTTTTCTGCAACTATGAGGGTTGGGACAATTCAGTTCTTGACAAGTTGGCATTAAAGGAAATTCCCTATGCCTTTCTTTTTGATAAAGAACAAAACTTAATTGTCTCAGGCAATAAAATTGCTGAAGACATTACCCCAACATTAGAAAAAATCATCCACTCGGAATAAATATATTGTAGCAATATGTTGATAAAGGTCATAGGAGCCGCTGTTCAAGGACTCGAAGCTATTCCCATAACGATTGAGGTAAATGCCTCCAAGGGATTTCGCTTTACTCTTGTCGGACTTCCGGATAACGCCGTAAAAGAAAGCCACGAACGCATTGTTGCTGCTTTCGAAAATTGCGGTCAGAAATTTCCGGCAGCCCGAATCACCGTAAATATGGCACCCGCCGACTTACGAAAAGAAGGATCGGGCTATGACCTGCCTTTAGCTGTAGGAATTTTAGCAACACAAGGCAAAATCCAGACTTCAAAACTGGAACGGTACATTCTTACAGGAGAATTGAGCCTTGATGGAAGCCTGCAACCGGTCCGCGGTGCATTGCCGATCGCAATTAAAGCCAGAAAATTGGGTTATGAAGGTCTGATCGTCCCGGAACAGAATGTTCGGGAAGCTGCAGTTGTCAATAATCTCAAAGTCTATGGCCTAAAAAATATTCGTCAGGTTATCAGTTTCTTCAATGAAACCGAGACATTTGTACCCTATATAATCGATACACGAAATGAATTTTATGAGAAGCAGAAATTAACCGATTGTGATTTCTCTGATGTAAAAGGGCAAATTCATGCAAAGAGGGCCTTAGAAGTGGCAGCAGCAGGTGGACATAACGTTATTTTAATAGGTCCACCCGGAAGTGGCAAATCTATGATGGCAAGAAGGATTCCATCTATCCTTCCCCCATTGACGCTGTCGGAAAGCCTGGAAACAACACAAATACATTCCGTTGCAGGAAAACTGGACGGTCAAACGTCGCTGATTACTCAGAGACCTTTTCGCTCACCACATCATTCCATATCACAGGCCGCATTAGTTGGTGGCGGTTCCAACCCCATGCCTGGAGAAATAAGTCTCGCACACAATGGTGTACTATTTTGTGATGAATTGCCCGAATTTAACCGACAGACATTGGAAATGCTCAGACAGCCACTTGAAGACCGGCGAATCAGTCTGTCCCGATCACGGAACAGCATCACATATCCATGTTCCTTCATGTTCGTGGCTTCCATGAATCCCTGTCCATGCGGATATTATAATGATCCGACGCACGACTGTATTTGCACGCCAGGACAAATTCAGCGTTACTTAGGAAAAATTTCGGGCCCTCTCATGGACCGCATAGACCTGCAAATTGAAATCGCACCGCTAAGTTTTGACGAACTGTCTCAGACTAAAAAAGGAGAAACAAGTGAAGAAATTAGAAAAAGAGTGATTGAAGCACGAAAAATTCAAGAAAAACGCTACGCCTCATACCCCGGCATACACTGTAACGCACAAATGAACAGCAAGCTACTTCATCTCTTTGCAGAGCCAAAAGGCGAATGTTTGGAACTTCTGAGGACGGCCATGACCAGATTTCAGCTTTCAGCACGCGCCTATGACAGAATACTTCGTGTCGGACGAACAATAGCCGATCTGGACCATTCAGAGAACATTGGTCCGCAACATATTGCTGAAGCAATAGGCTACAGGAATCTGGACCGAAACAGCTGGGGACAATGAAAAAGAATATTCAATAACAAATAAGAAAAAATAAAAGATGGATAAGAAATTTAAAAGAACAACTGTCACTGCAGCACTACCGTATGCGAACGGCCCCGTACACATCGGGCACTTAGCCGGAGTATACGTACCAGCGGATATTTACGTCAGATATCTCCGCTTAAAAAAAGAAGATGTCATTTTCATCGGTGGCTCAGATGAACACGGAGTGCCCATAACCATCAGGGCCAAAAAAGAGGGAATAACGCCACAAGACGTTGTAGACCGTTATCACAAACTGATAAAAAAATCCTTCGAAGATTTTGGCATTTCATTCGATATATACAGTAGAACAACCTCGGAAATACATCGTCAGGTTGCATCCGACTTCTTTCGCAAGCTCTATGAAAAAGGAGAATTTATCGAAAAAACATCCATGCAGTACTACGATGAAGAGGCACAGACCTTCCTGGCTGACAGATATATTACCGGAGAATGTCCTCACTGCCATGCACAAGGCGCTTATGGAGACCAATGCGAAAAATGCGGTACTTCACTCTCGCCAACAGAACTGATTAACCCGAAAAGTGCGATCAGCGGATCAAAACCTGTCATGAGAGAAACAAAACATTGGTATCTCCCTTTGGACAAGCACGAAGGCTGGTTACGGAAATGGATCCTGGAAGAGCACAAAGAATGGCGGAATAATGTTTACGGTCAATGTAAAAGCTGGCTGGACATGGGTTTACAACCTCGTGCCGTAAGCCGCGACCTGGATTGGGGAATTCCCGTTCCTGTAGAAGGTGCTGAAGGCAAAGTCCTCTATGTCTGGTTTGATGCTCCGATAGGTTATATCAGCAATACAAAAGAATTACTACCAGACAGTTGGGAAAAATGGTGGAAAGATCCGGAAACCCGTCTGATCCATTTTATCGGAAAAGATAATATTGTTTTCCATTGCATTGTATTTCCTGCCATGCTGAAAGCTGAAGGCAGCTTTATCTTGCCTGACAATGTCCCCAGCAATGAATTTTTAAATTTGGAAGGAGACAAAATTTCCACTTCAAGGAACTGGGCTGTCTGGTTACATGAATATTTACAGGACTTTCCAGGAAAACAAGATGTCTTGCGCTATGTCCTGACAGCCAACGCACCGGAAACAAAAGACAATGACTTTACGTGGAAAGATTTTCAAGCACGCAACAATAATGAATTAGTAGCGGTATATGGAAATTTTGTAAACCGGGCCCTGCAATTGACTCAAAAATACTACAACGGAATTGTCCCTTCTTGTGGCGAGCTTAACGAATATGATCAACAAACGCTCAATGAATTCAAAGATGTCAAACAAAAGGTAGAAGATTTGTTGGACAACTTCAAATTCCGCGATGCACAAAAGGAAGCCATGAATCTGGCACGCATCGGCAACAAATATATTGCCGACTCAGAACCATGGAAGATAATCAAGACAGATCCGGAACGTGTCAAAACGATTATATTTATCGCTCTGCAACTCACAGCCAATCTGGCTGTTGCGTTTGAACCTTTCCTGCCCTTTAGCAGCAAAAAGTTACGCGACATGCTTCAAATAGATCATTTTGACTGGGAACAACTTGGCCGCATTGACTTGCTGGAAGCCGGACATCAGCTTGGGAAACCTGAATTGCTCTTCGAAAAAATTGAAGATCAGGTTATTGAAGCACAGGTACAGAAGCTTCTGGAAACGAAAAAAGCAAATGAAGCAGCCAACTACAAAGCCGACCCAATAAAAACAAATATAGCTTTTGAAGACTTTGAGAAGCTGGATATTCGCGTCGGTACGGTACTGGAATGTACAAAAGTACCTAAAGCAGACAAACTTCTCTGCTTTAAAATAGCTGATGGTTTAGAGAACAGAACTATCGTAAGCGGCATATCCAAATACTACAAACCTGAAGAGCTCGTTGGCAAGCAAGTCTGCTTCATTGCTAATTTGCCCCCAAGAAAGCTTAAAGGTATTGAAAGCCAAGGAATGATTTTATCAGCTGTCAATTATGACGGTTCATTAAGCGTAATCACGACAGAACGTGAAGTCAAGCCTGGTTCAAAAGTAAACTAAAAGCAATAAAACAGTATGAGCATTATACATAAATAATGCTCATACTGCGTTTAGAAACAAAATAAAATGAAAAACACACCAATAAAAGCCATAAAAAACAACCATTTTCCCATTTTTTATCGTAACTTACGAAAGTGATCTCCAAATCGAATGATACCATGAAAAAACTACTGACGCTATTTTTACTTTTTATTTCCATACTCTGTAAGGCATTTCAATTTGACGCCGAAAAAACTTACCAGATACAATGCCAAATGTGGAATACAGGGGTGTTATTAACCGGCGAACCACACGGCAACAATATTCCATTGCTCTACGACCAGATCAACACGACCAGCTCAGACGCCTACTGGTACATCAAAGAAATTGAAACTGGCAAATATTGTTTTCAGAATGCGTTCACGGGGAAGTATATAACCTATGACGGCGAACGTACAGAATATAAACGATATGTCGATCTGACTGATGAACTGCAAGGTGATGCATCCTTATGGAACATTCAAGAATATGGCAACGGATATACAATCACCTGTTGTCAGAACGGACATTACCTCGATGTCAGAACCGACAGTTATATTGTAGGAACATACGAACAATATGGAAATCCTGGCCAAAACGAGCTTTTTCAGTTCATAGGTGAAGAGGCTCGTTTGGAAGACATCACCAATTATATCGACACACTTTTCATTAATGGCAAACAAGCTGTCTATAATGCAACAGATGGCTCATATCTTGTACCCCTTCAAGAGAGTTATATCGGGAAAAACAGTTTTGACGGAACGATCAGAGTCGTATACAAAGGTAACGAGACATTAACGATGACCATTGACGATCAAAATCCAAATCCTATATATACTTTTCAAAATTATACCGAAGGACGATCCTTTACCTTAAAACTTAAAAATAAAGAAGACAATCTGATTGCGACATCAAGTATTTCTTTCACGTTCCTTCCTGTTGTAGAAATTACGGGATATGGTTTCAACAGCTATGACTACACAAATGGAACCATCAAAGTTAACGATCCAAGTTCGCTCTTACCAGACACCGTTGCTTATGCCCAATTCAGATACCGTGGTGCAACAGCCTCCACATTAAACAAAAAGGCGTATGCAGTCAAGCTGGTGGACCATAATATGGAGTCGATGGATGCCAGCTATTTTGGCTTGCGCGAGGACAATAACTGGATTCTGGATGCAATGGCGATTGATCCGGGACGTGCCAGAAACCGCATTGCCACAGACCTCTGGAACGACTATGCCACCTTACCTTATCATTTCTCAGAAGAACCGGAAGCACACAACGGTACTCGAGGTGTTTTCGTAGAATTAATTTTAAACGGTGAATATGCAGGTATCTATTGTATGACGGAAAAGCTTGACCGGAAACAGCTGAAACTCAAAAAAATAAAAGAAAACGATAGTCCGAACCAACCTGCAACGATCAGAGGACTTCTTTATAAATCATCGCAATGGAGCTACTCAGTTCTCATGGGGCACAACACTGACCAAAATGATTATCCGAAGACTGCTGTAGCTGCTTATAACAATAATAGTGACACTTGGGATGGTTGGGAAATGCAATATCCAGATCTCAAGGATGGCGAAATCATCGACTGGGAACCACTGGCCAATGCCATAAACAAGGTGGCTACAACCACTGATGACGAATTCCAGAAAGAAGTCTATAATTATTTTGATATTCCCGTATTTCTGGATTATTACTTATTTATAGAACTCATTTTAGCTACGGATAATCATGGCAAGAATCTGTTCTTACACAGTTACAACATACAAGATTCACCCAAATTAAGCATTTCCCCTTGGGACCTTGACGGTACTTGGGGGCGCAGATGGGACGGGAGCAACAACATTACTAATGATGCCTCGCAGGACTTTGTCACCTTCTTATGGAATTATGAACATGGTGAACTGACTTTATTCAAACGACTTGCCGAGCTTAATGTTGGTTATTGGAACGAAAAACTTGCCGCTCGATACGCAACATTAAGACAAAGTTATTTTGACCACGATAAATTATTAAAGCGCTTTACACAAATATATGATCTGTATAAAGTCAGTGGTGCAGACCAAAGGGAAATAAACCGATGGAATGGTAGCAACGGCATCTATCTGAATTTTGAAGATGAAATCAGCTATCTCGATCAATGGATCGAAGAGCGTATAAAAGCATTAGACAAACAATACGCCTATGACCCAACAACAGGTCTATCAGAAACTGTCCAGAAAAACAGCTTTACCATTTCTGGAGGTCAACGTCAAATCATCATCAGGGCCTCCGAAGACATGAATTTATATATCTACAACATGAATGGAATATTAATGAGTCAAAAAAGAGTTCACAGTGGGCTGACCGTAATACCTGTCCACCAATCCGGTATATATATGATCAACGGTAAAAAAGTCTATGTAAAATAATGAATTTAAGGACCAACGCTTACCCATCATTCAAACAAAAGGACATTATACGTTCACATAGTGTAAACGACAGAATCCAAACAATGGCACCCTGAAAGCTTGACAAAGACCTTCAGGGTGCAACTGTTTCAAGGACAATGTCAACACTGTATAATGACGATAACCTTCAAAAAGAGGAATCCTCAAATGCCACCGTCTGTAATTTGCTCATAAACATCCCGAACCACCGTCAACAAATCATCTTGCGAACAATACTCGTAATCATTATGGGCGTTTGCCCACGACTCTTCCATTGCATAGAAATCTATATCCTGACTTTGATTTCCCTGAAGTTGCTTTTCCAATTCGTCAAAAAAAGTTTTCCAGCGCTTATAATAAAGATCTTTAAGTAAGCCGTTCCATTCCTTGTGAGCATAATCCCGCAAACCGCCGCCATTAGCAGCTTCCCGGTTTCCCCACGTCGTAATCTGCACTCGGGCATTCCATTCATAAAGATTCTTTTCTTCTGATGTCTTACCCATATTCTTAGCCATTGCAATCCATCTGCCCACACAAAACTCTTCACGTAAAGACAACAAACGATCCTGGAGTTCAATAAGCTTCAGAAAACGTGCTGAAGCCGTTCGGAACAACGATAAATCCTTCGATTGGAAAGCTGCTACCACTACCGGATAAACCATTCTCCCTTTTTCCGCAACGGCCTGCCTGACCACGTCAACCAAATCATATTCAAAATTATCATGACCTCGAAACAAATCAGCTGCTTCTACAAAAAGTCCGGCCGCACGAATAACATCCTCCGGTTCATAATAATCTTGCATGTCAGACCAACTCGAGACCTGATAGGCGTAAAGTGACGGACGCGCACAAAAAACAGATTCATGCGTACCTTGCTGTACTGATGCTGGCGGACAGTTATAAATTGAATTACTTAAAAGAGTCCAGGCCAACCGAATCCGTTCATCCATGCGTCCATAACGCGCCCGGATATACCCTTCCAGCCAACTTTCCTTAGTAAAAGGTTTTTCTCGCCAGGGTAATTCACACAAAAGTTCAAACATCACCGGATTATTCTCAATACCTTCCATCGTCATGCCAATTCCCTTCATGGTTTGTCCGAACCTACTCGCGCGCGCCCGATAAAACGACTCGATCAAATGATCCATCTTTCCATGTAGACCAACATTACCTCCAAAATTAAGTAACATGCAATACAACCACTCGTGCTTTCCGAAACCGTCCATACGAACCCACGTTGATGCTGGATCACCCCATTGGGGACGACTTTCAGAAAACAAATCCAATATAACCAGATCTCCAACAGGCAAATGTTCAATCATCTCCTCATGAGGACAACTTTGCCAGGCCTGAACAACCCATACAGCCTTTGAACTGGCCTCCTTCATAGCACTATATATGGCATTACCTGCTGCTTCAAGATCGACTCCTGCCACACTCCCCCCTTCATGAAACGGATCCATACTGTAATAATTTGCCTTTCCATAAAGACGCTCCAATTCCTCATAATAAATTTGAGCAATATGCCTAAAGTTTGAATCTGTAGGTAATAAAAATGCAGGGCGACGATAACCGCACCACAGTCCGGGATCAGCTACATTCAATCCCAGTTTTTCTCGGGCATTATTAGGTACCATTCCAGAATATCCCGGTAACACAGGTTCAATACCAAACGACCTCATTCTCTTCAGTATCTTCTGTTGCAACTTTGTCTGCCCGTCGTACCAACTATCCGGATTCGGACCTCCCCAGCCTTCGAGATTATTCATGAGCCACCATGCCTGAAACGCCGGGCCGGCAATAAATTCATTTATTTCTGTCTTTGTATATCCAAGACGTAACAAAACATTACGCCACACAGTTGCCGTTCCAACTGTCGCCAATGGCAGATTAATGCCGTGCAAGGCCATCCAGTCAATTTCCTGCTCCCAACGGTTCCAGTCCCAAAAGGCCATAGAATAGGAATAAGTACAATAATTAAGATCATATCGATACTTTAGATTCGTCTCATGACGCTCCTTTCGCAAAACAGGAGGTAAAGTATCCGGAAGATCAACTTTCATACAGTTCCACGACAGATGAATACCGGCATAATATTTAAGATACCAGTTAATACCTGTTGCTATGCTTACATAATTATTGCCTCTAACAACCACTTTATCTCCCTTCTGGTCCAATTCGAAGAAATCTTTATCTGCAGCAACTTTCTGCAGAAGAAATTTCTTTGAGGCACCCCGATCTATTCGCTCTAGAAGTTCAGAAACAGGAGATGACACACCTTTCACAAACCAACTCATCAAAATCAAGACAAAAATTAATCGTTTCATGGTACAATAATGATTTAGCACGGCCGTCTTTTTGCCAAACAGCCCCAAAGACCCAATGAATATCCCAATGATTCAACAAGAACAACAGCGTTTAATTGGGCAGGAACAAAATTATTGATTTTTTTTAATCGGCAAACATTATCTACTGATTTTTCCAATCACAGAAAACAAAACTGAACTATATTCCCATTGATTGAATTGCAAAATCGAACAAATCACCAGCAAAAGAGCCCATAAATACTGAATAATTTTTAAATTTGCGACATGAAACTCCTTTATACGATCTTAGGTTCCATATCGTTGGCATTAGGCATCATAGGTATCTTCCTGCCTGTGCTGCCCACAACACCATTCCTATTACTGACGGCCACGTTATATTTTCGGAGCTCCCCCAAATTATATGCGTGGTTGATCCATCATAAAAAGTTAGGACCGTATATCCAATCTTTCCGGGAAAATAAGGCACTAACCCTAAAAACCAAGATGATTTCTATCGGACTTACCTGGCTGACCATTCTCTATTGTGTACTCTTTATTTTGTCCGGTCCTTGGCTTAAAACACTGTTACTGCTCATTGCATCCGGTGTTACCATTTATATTCTTTCATTCAAGACACTCAAGGAGAAGATAAAACAAAAACAAGAAAAAGAAATATAATACCCAATAAAAAGCCTAAAGATATGGACGATACCTTCTATATGAAAAAAGCTCTTGAAGAGGCTCAGGCTGCTTCCAAACAAAATGAAATTCCTATTGGAGCAATAATAGTTTGCAACGATAGGATCATTGCCCGGGCACACAATCTGACGGAAACACTAACAGATGTAACGGCCCACGCAGAAATGCAGGCCATAACAGCAGCTTCCAACGCCTTGGGCAGCAAATATCTCAACGAATGCACCCTCTACGTCACGGTAGAACCTTGCACCATGTGTGCCGGTGCCATCGGATGGGCACAAATAAAACGGCTCGTTTATGGAGCAGATGATGAAAAACGGGGATTCATGAAACTCGCACCACAAGCGCTACATCCCAAAACCGAAATCACTAAAGGTATCTTAGCCACGGAAGCGGCTACACTGATGCGTAATTTCTTCAGAAATAAACGATAAAAAGAACTCAAGAATTCACTTGGGCAATTCCTCAAAGTCGACATACTCTCCTTCACCGTCCTCAAAAATTTTCTGACGATGACCATTGGACCTTTTTGTACCGGCATTGTTTTCCTGTGCTTGTCCACGACGCTCCTCGGAAGACGACCTTTGCGATGAATCATTTCTTTTAAATCTGTTTTTTATCGCAAAAAGAGCACGAAATATGTTTAAAACCGCGACCAGAACCGCAATAATGACTGCAAAGAAAAATGTAGTTAAACACCCTAATGTCTGCATGTAATAGTTTTATTTCCTGTTAATCCTATAATCTGATCAAACAAAATTCATGCCAGATGCTTTTCATGCAAATCTCCGGGCAACAACAGAAAGCAGAATATACCACACAATAATAACAGCGAATGAACTGATACCCAAGAAGATAAAAGCAGGCACACAGCCTATTATAAAAATAAACTTAATTTTATTGTCCTGCCATTTCAGATTCTTGAATTTCAAGGCAAAAAGAGGAATTTCCGCCACCAAAAGAAAGCAGAAAAGCAACATAAACAAAAATAAGAAAACTGCATTAAATTTTTCGGAGATCAAAAAGCCCAGATTTCCCAGGATCAAAGAACTCCAGAAAAGTGCATTCGCTGGTGTCGGCAAACCAATAAACGAACTGGTCTGACGTTCATCAAGATTAAACTTGGCAAGACGAAGCGCAGAAAACGCCGCCATTATAAAAGCCGTATAGGGCATCAAATGACGAACGGGTTGCAGAAAATCCGGATAGACGACCTGCGTAAACAGATAGAACAACATCGCCGAGGGTGCCACACCAAACGTCACCACATCTGCAAGCGAATCCAACTCTTTACCGATAGGAGAAGAAACTCGCAACAAGCGGGCACTCATTCCATCAAAAAAATCAAAAATTGCACCGATAATAATCATGATAACGGCCCAGTCATAGTTACCATAAAAAGCAGCTCCTGTAGCCATACAACCTGAAATCAGATTGCAGCACGTAAGCGTATTCGGTATATGTCTGGTTATAAAATTGGCCATAATATAATGTCTGTATTAATAAAGAGTTTATTTCAACCGAGCCAAGACGGTCTCGTTTCCAACGGTCTTCTGCCCCATCCTTACCAGTATCTCAGTACCTAATGGCAGATAAACATCCACGCGCGAACCAAATTTAATAAACCCCATATGCTCATCAATGTAACATTCTTCGCCTTCCTTGGCGTAGGTTACAATACGGCGAGCCACAGCTCCGGCAATTTGCCGGGCCATCACCTCCACGCCTTCCGGGGTTTCAATGACCACAGTCGAACGTTCGTTTTCAATACTGGCTTTTGGTAACCATGCTTTATGAAAATTACCATTATGATGACGCACTAATTTAACGGTACCATCAACGGGAATCCAGTTAGCGTGCACGTTAACTATGTTCATAAAGATAGACACCATCAAACGCCGATCCTTAAAATATTCATTCTCATCGACTTCCTCAATAACGACAATCTTACCGTCGGCCGGAGCCACCACAATCTGCTCTGTATCGCCAGAAAATATTCGGATTGGACATCGAAAAAAGTTAACCACTATCAGATACAAAACCAAACTGATCAGCCCCACTACGTAAAATGGGATCTTGCATTCAAAGCCAAAATAAAAAGCAGCATTCAAGAGCAGCAAACCAAGAAATCCCAAAAGCAGTGTATTGGTTCCTTCTCGGTGTAATCTGATCTTTTTAAGTTTCTTGAGTCTTCTTCCCATTATATTTCTTCTGGTCTAAAATATATGCCGTGGATTATTTTTAATATTAATTGACAAAGATAGACTTATTATAAATAAATTCAAAATTTATGGCTGATAAAAAGTATTTTTTGTATCCTTTTTCTCCTTATTAAAGAAAGAAATGATAAAATGAAATAATTATTTGTCCATCTCGGAAAACTACCGTACCTTTAATCTAATAAGTGGAAATCCGCACGGATTCTTTTATCAAAAGACGAATTATTAGCCTATGCAAGATTTTGTTCATCTGCACGTCCATACCCAATATTCCATTCTTGACGGACAAGCAAGCGTTTCCCGCTTGGTAGATAAAGCCATTAAGAACGGTATGCGCGGCATGGCCATCACCGATCATGGAAACATGATGGCCATCAAGGAATTCTTTAACTATACCAGCAAAAAAAATGCACCAGTCCTGACCGACATCAAGACATGGAAAAAAAGAATCGCCCTGCTTGAAAAAGGAGAAAACGCAGCACAGATAGAATGGAATGAGGAGCAGAACAAGAAAGCGAAAGAAGCCGAAACAATACGTCAAAAAGCCATAGAAAACGGAGAACCTGTTCCCGAAGCCTATCAACCGGAGCCACAGCCAGAGTTTCCTTCTGTTCCAGAGCAACTGACCAGAGCCTGCACAGAACTTGAAACCTGTCAGAAAAAGCTTTTTAAGCCTATTTTCGGATGCGAAATGTATGTTGCTCCGCGCCGTCTTTACAATATGGATAAGGACCAGGGAGACAACCGGCGCTATCACTTAATTGTTTTGGCTAAGAACGAAAAGGGTTACCATAATCTGATCAAATTAGTATCAAAAGCATGGACCGACGGATTTTACGGACGTCCCCGTACCGACCGGGTGGAACTGGAAGCACACAAGGAAGGATTGATCGTCTGTTCAGCCTGTATCGCCGGAGAAGTTCCCCATAAAATATTAAAAGGTGATTTAGAGGGAGCAGAAGAAGCTGTCAGATGGTATAAAAAGGTATTTGGCGATGATTATTATTTGGAATTACAACGCCATCAGGTGACCGATCCCAAACAGCGTGCAAACCGGGAAACATACCCGCTTCAGCAACGTGCCAACGCAGTCCTGATAGACCTGGCCCGGAAATATCACGTCTCTTTGGTCTGCACCAACGACTGTCATTTTGTAGACCAGGAAAACGCGGAAGCCCACGACCGCCTCATCTGCTTAAGCACAAACCGCGATTTGGACGATCCGAAACGAATGCTCTATTCCAAACAGGAATGGTTCAAGACACGCGAAGAAATGTATGCCATATTCAATGACATACCAGAAGCGATGGAAAACACGTGTCGGATTTGCGACCAGGTGGAATTCTATAGCATCGATCATGCTCCCATCATGCCTAATTTCGATATTCCCGAAGAATTTGGAACAGAAGAGGAATACCGGAAAAAATTCACCGATGAGGATCTCTTCGAGGAATTTACCCGAGACGAAAACGGCCATGTCGTTCTTTCTCCCGAAGCAGCAAAAGACAAAATCAAGAAACTGGGTGGATGCGACAAACTCTACCGGCTTAAGCTTGAAGCCGATTATCTGGCCAAACTGGCATATACCGGAGCCAAAAAGATGTACGGAGATCCCCTACCCGAAGAAGTGCACGAACGCATCAATTTCGAGCTGCACATCATGAAGACGATGGGCTTCCCCGGCTATTTTCTTATTGTACAGGACTATATTAACGCAGCACGTCACGAATTAGGCGTTTCCGTCGGACCAGGCCGTGGCTCGGCTGCAGGATCAGCTGTTGCCTATTGTCTGGGCATCACCAAGGTTGACCCTATAAAATATGACCTGCTGTTCGAACGTTTTCTAAATCCCGACCGTATTTCACTGCCTGATATTGATGTTGATTTCGATGATGACGGACGCGGCAAAGTACTTAGTTGGGTCACCCAAAAATACGGTGAAGAAAAGGTAGCCCATATCATCACCTATGGCACAATGGCCACTAAACTGGCCATCAAGGATGTAGCTCGGGTACAAAAACTGCCACTAAACATTTCAAACAATCTGTGCAAGCTCATTCCAGACAAGCTTCCCGATGATGAAAACGGGAAACCGAGGAAAATGAACTTGCCCAATGCCATATCCTGTATTCCGGAATTACAGGAAGCAGAAGCCTCACCGGATCAAAATCTTCGCGACACCATCAAATACGCCAAGATGCTTGAAGGCAATGTCCGTAACACCGGCGTACACGCTTGTGGTGTGATCATCTGTCGGGACGACGTATCCGACTGGGTACCCATCAGCACAGCTGAGGATAAGGAAACAGGCGAAAAATTGATCTGCACCCAATATGAAGGCTCCGTAATCGAAGACACGGGACTGATCAAGATGGACTTTCTGGGATTGAAAACGCTGTCCATCATTAAAGAATGCCAGACAAACATTCACGACAGTTTAGGCATTGATATCGATGTTGATGAACTCGATATAGAAGATCCCGCCACTTATAAACTATACAGCGACGGACGTACCATCGGAACCTTTCAATTTGAATCGGCCGGCATGCAAAAATATCTGCGCGAGCTCCAGCCGACAACTTTTGAAGATCTGATCGCCATGAATGCCTTGTATCGACCGGGACCTATGGACTACATTCCTGACTTCATCGACCGGAAGCAAGGCCGGAAGCCGGTAACCTACGACATTCCATGCATGGAAACTTACCTGAAAGACACTTATGGAATTACTGTCTATCAGGAACAGGTGATGCTTCTGTCGCGCCAGTTAGCCAATTTTACCCGAGGCGAAAGCGACACGCTACGCAAGGCGATGGGTAAAAAGCTGATAGACAAGCTAAACCACATGTACCCTAAATTTATTGAAGGGGGCAAAAAGAACGGCCATGATCCCAAAATTCTGGAAAAGATCTGGGCAGACTGGAAAAAGTTCGCATCTTATGCTTTCAACAAGAGTCATGCTACCTGTTATTCCTGGGTAGCTTACCAAACGGCCTACCTGAAAGCCAATTTCCCTGCCGAATACATGGCTGCCGTCATGAGTCGGAGTTTGGCCAACATTACCGACATCACCAAACTGATGAACGAGTGCAAGTCATTAGGAATTGAAACGCTCGGGCCAAGCGTCAATGCCAGCCGCCGTAAATTTAGTGTCGATCCGGGAGGCAATATCCGTTTTGGACTTGGAGCCATCAAAGGTCTTGGCGATGCAGCTGTCGAAGCCATCATACAGGAACGCGAAAAGAACGGTACGTATAAAAACATCTTCGATTTTGTCCAAAGAGTTCCGGTAAGTTCCTGTAAGCGAAACAATCTGGAAAGTCTGGCACTATCGGGCGCCTTCGACTGTTTCGATCTGAAACGGGAACAGTATCTCGCGCTCAACAGTAAAGGTGAAGTATTTCTGGATTCATTGGCCCGTTATGGAGCCAAATTCCAGATGGACAGGAACGCGGCAACAAACTCCTTATTCGGCGACATCGAAGTAATCGAGGTTGCGACCCCGGAAATCCCTCAAGCCGAATCCTGGAGTGCCCTCGAACGGCTCAATAAGGAACGCGATCTGGTGGGCATCTACTTGTCCGCCCACCCTTTGGATGATTATTCCGTTATCCTTAAGGATGTCTGCAACACGCAAATGACGGACCTTCAGGACATGGATGCCTTGGTCAACAAAGACCTGAAATTAGGAGGAATGGTCACATCCGTCAGAAGAGGAGTTTCCAAATCAGGTAAAGCATACGGCATCGTCACGTTAGAAGACTACAGCGGTTCTTTCGAGATTCCCCTCTTCGGACAAGACTGGCCCACATGGGGCGAATATATGACCGAAGGCAGCATCCTCATGATCTATGCCAAATGCCAGCCGAGACAATGGAATCCGAACCAGCTCGAATTCAGGATCATGCGTATCGAATACATGGCCGATGCCAAAGAACGTGCCATTGAGAGTTTTACGCTGAACATACCGCTTAATGCCTTAGACGACGACACCCTGCTGTCGCTGGATACCATCATCAAACAAAATCCGGGTAATGCCACTCTGTACATCCATATTCTGGACTCTGAAGGACAAGGCAATCTGATGCTGCAGTCACGTAAGATGAGGATAACGGTTGGAAAAGAACTGATTAGTTTTGTGGAAGGCAGACCTGAGTTGAGTTATCGGATAAACGGCAACTGACCCAAATTCTCTTCAGCACGGATCAGGCCGGAAATGCCTTCCGATCAATCTTTTTGGCAACTTATAGACCGAATATACAAATAATTTGTATCTTTGTGGACTTCATAAAAAAGAACACTAACCAAACAAATATTAAGAACTATGGCATTAGCTATTACTGACGCGAATTTTGAAGAACTGGTAGCCACGGGCAAACCTATCGTATTGGACTTTTGGGCAACATGGTGTGGCCCTTGTAAAAAAATCGGTCCTGAAATTGAGGCACTTGCCACTGAATACGAGGGACAAGCCATTATCGGAAAATGCGATGTAGAAGAAAACGACGAACTTGCCAGCCGTTTCGGTATCCGCAACGTTCCGACGGTCTTGTTCATCAAGAACGGTGAAGTCGTCGACAAACAGGTAGGTGCCGCTCCCAAAAGTACCTTCGAAGATAAGCTTAAGGCTATTTTATAACCTCAAGGAAAACAACTATGGCCATAGACGCTATCGACCAGGAACTGTTGCTGGATGCTGAAGACGATGCCCGGACCGTAGAATTCATCAAAAATTATTTGCCTTTCGATCTGAAAGAAAAATTCTCCGATGATGAATTATACTATTTCTTGGATGTCATTATCGATTATTATGCAACAAGCGGTATTCTCGACACGACACCCGACGCCAATGGTTATATAGAACTGGATCTGGACAAGGTTGTTGACTATGTCGTGAAGCAAGCGCACAAAGACAAAATGGGCGAATATGATCCAGATGACATCATGTGGGTGGTTCAGGGAGAAATGGAATACGGTGAATCACTTGATGAAGCATAAATGCACCACACATTAACGTGGGTCCGGTCCCACGTCAGCAAAAGAGAAGACATGAATGATTTCGCAAGAGCCTGATGACGCACTACGGAATATTCATGTCTTTTTTTCGTACAACAACGCCAGCCAAAAGCCTCTAACGATAAACATAAAGCAAAATGAAACTGAGAAAAACCTTGTATCACATCCGGAACGTCTGGTTTTGGATACTGGTATTCCAGGCCTTCCCGGCACAGGCACAAATGGATTCCCTGCTATTTCTGGACAACAGCCGGATTAATGCAGAAGAAGTACACAGATTGACATTCGAGCTCCAGAATCTGAATTTTATCAAGAACAATGAAAACAAAGGCTGTTTTACAAAAGGCTATACCTTGCCAGGCCTTTGGATCCTGCCCAAACTGACCTATCAGCCTTTGAAAAACCTGAAAGTGGAAGCAGGTGTCTATATGCTTCGTTTTTGGGGAAGTGACGCATACCCCAATTATCATTACAGCGACATGGCTTCCTGGAAAGGCGAAGACTATCAGCGCGGATTTCATGTCATCCCCCACTTCCGCGTCCATTATGCCTTAACCCCGCGCTTCGACATAGTCATGGGACACATCTATGGACGCAACAACCATCAGCTGATCGAACCCCTTTACAACCCGGAAATGGGCCTCACGGCTGATCCTGAGGCTGGTCTCCAATTTCTTTGGCGCACCCACCCTGCCGATGTCGATATGTGGATCAACTGGGAAAGCTTCATATTCCAGAATGACAATCATCAGGAATCTTTCACCTACGGATTATCCACCCGATTCAAGGCGAACGATCCGGAATCGCCGATACATGCCTACTTTCCCCTCCAGATGCTTTATCAGCATCGGGGCGGTGAAATCAATTCTGAAGCCAACGACAGAAGTGTAAAAACCTGGCTTAACGCAGCAGTCGGCTACGGCATGGATTTCCATGTAAAACACCGATACCTGAAGAAAGTTAATTTTGAGGCCGATGCCGTTTACTTCGGCCAACAGAAAGGCCAGCTGTTGCCTTTCGAAAAAGGCTACGGACTGCATGGCAAACTATCAGCCGATGTTTTCCGATTCCGCATCCTTGCCGGCTACTGGCAATGTCATGATTTTGTGACTATTTTTGGTAATCCCCTGTTCGGAGCCGTTTCCACATTCGATTCCAGCATCCGATACAAGAATCCCAAAATGGCCTATTTCCGGTTGGAATACGCCCAACGTATCGCTAAAGGATTCAATTGGGGAATCCATGCCGACATCTTCAATAATTTTCCTGCCGACGCCTACAATGCCGCCGATGGCTGGCATCGGGAATCCAACGCCATCAGCTTTCATGCCGGCATTTACCTGAAACTAAATCTGAATTTCCTCATCAAACAATTCGGAAAATAGATCAGTACGACTGATTCTCCTGTGACAAACATCCGGAACGCACAGTGTCAGAAACTGATGCTGCGCGTTCCGTCTTCATTTTCCTGAATCGACACTTTTACCGCATCTTCCGGCAATAATTCTTCGATGAGTTCCGGCCACTCAATGAAACAAAGTGCCCCACTGTAAAAATAATCCTCATACCCCATGTCGTAAACTTCCTCCAGTTTTCTGATCCGATAGAAGTCGAAGTGATAAATAAGCTCACCTGATGTCGAACGATACTCATTCACGATGGCAAATGTCGGTGAATTGATCACATCCTCTACACCCAAACAGGTACAAACAGCTTTAATGAACGTTGTTTTCCCGGCACCCATCTTACCATAAAAGGCAAAAACCGTATTGTCGCCCATGTTCTGAACAAATTGTCTGGCCACTTCCTGAATGCCATCCAATGAATTGATTTTAAGTTCCATATATTTATATTAACGATATTAGCTCATCTCTATTCTGTTATATTCCGCACGGCTATTCTTTCTTTTTGGCCCGAAGCGTTATCAAGGGAATCAACATCTCTTCCATGGAAATTCCGCCATGCTGGAAAGTATTTTTATAATAAGACACATAATAATTATAATTGTTCGGGTAGGCAAAGAAATTGTCTCCTGTCGCAAAAATATAAGTCGTACTCAGATTCGGAGCCGGTAACTGCATCTGCTTGGGGTTTTTCAATTCGAAAACCTCCTTCGTATGATAACTAAGATTTTTACCCAATTTATAGCGCAAATTGGTATTCGTATTTCTGTCTCCAATAACTTTCACCGGGTTATTCACACGAATACTGCCATGATCGGTCGTCACAACCACCGTGAAATCACTCCCAGCCAGCATTCGGAACAATTCATTCACTGCCGAATGACGGAACCAGCTCAGCGTCAGGCTACGATAGGCCGCTTCATTAGAAGCCAGCTCCCGAACCATTTTCGATTCGGTCCGCGCATGGGAAAGCATATCTATAAAATTCAAAACCACCACATTCAAATCATATTTCTCCATTTGACGGAACTGTCCTACCAGCCGCTCCACGGCCTGCGATTCATTGATTTTATGATAACTGAATGTTTTCTTCAAGCGATATCGCTCAAGATGAGTTGCTATCAGTTCTTCTTCATTCAGATTCTTGCCTTCATCTTCATCTTCATCCACCCACAAGTCTGGAAACATCTGTGCTATCTGTAAAGGCATCAACCCTGAAAAAATCGCATTCCGGGCATATTGGGTAGCCGTCGGCAATATACTGCAATACAAATCTTCCTCAATATGAAAGTCCTTGGCCAATTCGCGTCCGACCACTTTCCAATGATCGTATCTGAAATTATCCAGAACCAGCAGGAAAACTTTTTTGCCATCCCGCAAATGCGGAAAGACAGCTGTTTTGAACACATCGGGACTCATCAGGGGACGTTCTTCCTCCGGCACTGGCTTCCCTGATGTTCCTCTTCTTTCCGGTGCGGTAAAACCCTGCTGATTGGCCAGAATCCATCGTTCATAGTTTTTTTTGATAAACTTGCCGAACATATTGTTAGCCTCAGCTTTCTGCATGGCCAGCATGTCATTCATCTGTCCGTCTGTTTCCGACAGCTCAAGTTCCCAGAACACCAGCTTCTTGTACACCTCCACCCATTCGCCAAAAGACAGCGAATCATTAATCTGCATACCGATCTTGCCAAAATCCTGCTGATAGGCCGATTGCGCCACCTCCGTAACGATTTCTTTCTTATGAATGTTCTTTTTCAACGATAGCAGGATCTGAGTAGGATTAACCGGTTTGATCAGATAATCAGCAATCTTTGCACCAATGGCCTGATTCATCAAATTTTCCTCCTCACTCTTGGTAACCATGACCACAGGCGTATTTGGCAGAATCTCCTTAATACCCGACAACGTCTCCAGACCACTCAGCCCCGGCATGTTTTCATCCAGTAAGATCAAATCAAAAGTTTGTTCCGAACATTGATCTAAGGCATCCTGTCCATTCGAAACAGTTACTACTTCATATCCTTTCTTCTCCAGAAACAGAATGTGTCCTTTCAGCAATTCTATCTCATCATCTACCCATAACAATTTCCCGTTGTTCATATCCTATGCCTCCCGTTAAGTCAGTGTAATCGTCAGGATCATTTACCAGTAATCAAATCCGTACTCATCACTGTCATATTTCTCTTCTTCCTGATTTTTCTCTTCCTCCGGATTATCCTCTATCTCATAACGGATTTCCGTCGGTTCATCCAACAACAAATCTTCCTGGATCTGAAGCGGAGCAAACGTTTTATCGTAGAAATCCTGATAATCCTCAAAACTGAATCTGGTTCCCAAAAGTTTCAGATTATCTTCCGAAATGAGCAGCGTACGCGTATCCTTCAACAAAGCTTTCATCGTAGAGTCGGCAACCAACTTCTGAGCGTACGCATGAACTTCGTCGTAACTCAAGAAGCCCTTCACGATCATTTTGACAAGCCCGCCAGAAGTTTCTGTCTCTATGTCAAAGTTACGAACCAGATAACTGGAGAAATTATACCGTGCCAGTTCAAACAACAATTGATTGTCGTTGATCGAATATTCCGGATAAGCAATGACGAATGCAAAATTACAATAACGCTCCGGACTGAAATCAACAGACTGAAGCGATGCAGAATCACCTGTTGTAACCATACTCCGCCGCTCCCAGATACTGCTGGCATCATACTTATCCCGATTAAGCATACGACCGGCCTCCGTCTCCTTTATAATATAAGAGGCCATTTCCGTAATTTCCTCTTTTGGGAAATTCTGTACCAGTTCTTTTAACGATTTCAGAAATTCATCCCGGCGATCCGTATAGAGTTCGCTCATCGCTTTCAGAAACAGAAAACGTGCCCGATGCGCCCCTTCAGGAAATTCCCGGGCTGCCAGCTCCTGATTCAAAACGACCTGCTCATACTGATCCTGCTGATATAGCCGGTAAGTAGCAGCATAAAGCGAATCTTCGATGTGTTTGCCATATCGGGCATAACGCTCATAATTCGGATTGGCCAGTTTGACGGCCAGTTCACCTTCCGGATATGCCGCGATCAACTTTTGTCGATAATTTTCGGCTTCCTCCATGTTTCCCATACGCCAATACAGTAAAAACATATAATAATAAGCCTGTTCCATTTGCCCATACTCCGGAAAGTCCGTCAACAAGCGCAGGAAAGTGCGGTGAGCCAGCGGATAATTATTCAATTGTTCCATTTCGATGACGGCCGACTGATACAATTCATCACTCAAAACGGCATTCGAAGCTGCCAATTGTTCTTCCGTAAACGGGAGCTGCTTCAAATAATAGGCCCGCTCGTGAGGATCGTTAGCCAACGAATCATCTGCTGCCTCAACAGATCCGGCAACAGTTTCTCCGGCAACGGAATCTTCTTCCAACACGGAGTCCTCAGGAATTTCTTCATCCTCATCATAATTGATCTCTTCAAACTCGTGTGTGTCCATCGTTGTCCTGTCGCTCCGCCGCCAATTGTCTTCCAGTTTACGGTTTCCCCATATTTTCTGAAACTGCGCCTTGCCTTGCTGAACCACCATTGCATTATAAAAATACCATTTGGCATTATTCTGTCCCATGCCCGAAACTGTCGGTGTAGCAGACTGTACAACACTGCCGGCACTCCCCGTATTTGCTTGACTGACTGGATTATTTTCCTGATAAGTCTTAATTGCTTCTTCCTTTTCTTTTTTCTTCAGTTCTTCTATAATTCGGTCTATGACCGCGTTGCGTTCCGCTTCCGGCATCCGTACCAGTTCTTGCAGACTATCCTGCAAAACTACAGCCTCCAAATGAGGCGACAATTCAGCCAGAATCTTTGAACGACGCTCCGATTCCTTATACAGTTCATGCTCCTTGTCCAGCAAACCCATAAGAAGGCCATAACAGCGGTTGGCGTCAATATATTCCTCACGTTCCCAATACAATTCGCAAAGATGCAACAGAACCAAAGCTTTAGCACTGCCGTTGCGCGTACTTTTTTCTACACCCTGCTCGTACGCTCCGATACACTTCAACGTATCTCCGACAGAAAGATGCACATTGCCCAACGCAAAATAAACCTGATCCAGATAGTCCTTGTTCTTGCTGCTCTTTGCCATGCGCATCAGTTGCTTGACGGTCTGTTTATACTGCGCAGAAGGAACCACCTCGCTCTGTAACACCCGTGCACTCAGTTCCAGTTCATAAGGCGGATTGCTCCGGATCACTTTCTTCAAACTTTTATACGCCTGCTCCCGGTTTCCCGTCTCGCGATAAAGCTGCCCTAAGAGATAATTCAGTCGCGCCTTCTGCTTCCGGTTACGTACGTTCCGAATAGTCCGTTCCAAATAAGGTATGGCCTCGGCATAGGCACCGGTCTGAATCAGATAGTCCGCGTAAGAAGCATCCCGTGCTTTTTTCCCTTTTGTCGTAATGCTATCCCGGCTGATCTTGTCGAACACATCCTCAGCATCATAAGGCCAATCCAACTGCACATAACATCGGGCCAGCCAGGCACGGGCCACACAGACCACATCCGGCTGCGTAGCATAAAGCTGGATCATGTAATTAAAGGTTGAGGCAGCTTCAATAAATTCTCCTTTCTGAAACTGCGACTGCCCCATAAGCATCCAGGCATTCTTCAAAAACGGATTGAATTCTTTCCGGGCCAAGTAGGCCTTATCCTTGGCCGTACGTTTCTTGGTGGCGCTCATCTTCGGCCGTTTCTTGATCGAATGGAGTTTTATGGCCTTCTCGCATTTCGTTATGGCCGCATCAAAACTACTTTTTCCGTTTTGACTGGTCTGCTTGTTCTTCGGCAAAAACATCGGGATAAAATCGCCATAATTATCTTCATGAAACTTTTCCTGCGCCTCGACACCTTCCAAAAAAGCCTGTTCTCCATTATAATAAATATTAAAACGCGCCGTCATCGCATGATAAAAGCGTGTTCCCGCCGTATTTTTCTGGGTGGAACAACCCGCCAGAATCAATCCGACGAACGTCATGAACAAGAAAACAATATGTAGTTGTCTGCGACTCAAAATTTTAATAGATAAAAATTCCAATTAATACCATGAACTTGTCTGCCGGAACGTTGCCGCTCGCTACATCCTGCCCCGCGCGTACAGCATACTGCATATATAAAACTCACAAAATGCCCGTTTATTGCACCTTGAAGGAACTTTTCGGATTTTGGCCCTCCGATGATGCGCGCCCAATTTTCTTACGCAGGAAAAAATACCCCTGACAACCCAGATACAACAGCACGGAAACGAAAATGATGGAAGCTCCCGAAGGAATGTTGTAATAATAGGAAAACAACAGACCGCCCACACTGCAAACCATACCTAAAAATACCGCAAGCAGCATAATACTCCGAAAACGGTCTGAAAACAAGTTGGCCGTAGTCTGCGGAATCGTCAGCATGGCAATTACCAGAACAATACCAACGATACGCAAGGTACCCACAATGGTCAGAGCAATCAGTCCCATCATGACATATTCCACAAATTGTACGGGCAAATGACGCGAACGGGCAAACTGTTCGTCAAAAGCCATGTCGATAATCACCCGCTGATAGAACAGATAAAACAAACCGACCACCACAGTCAGGCAACCTAAATAAATCAAATCCGAACGGGTAACCGTCAGGATACTGCCAAACAGGTAAGAGGACAAGTCTGGTGTGAACCCGGGAGCCAGAAAACTGAATATGATTCCCACACTCATCCCTAAGGTCCAGAGTATGGCAATGGCAGAATCTTCGCGCATATCTTTTTGTCTGCGCAACCAGATGACTCCAAACGCCGACAGGACAGCTGAAACCGCAGCCAACCCCACCGGAGAAACTCCGGTATACAATCCAACCCCGACTCCACCAAAAGAAGCATGAGTGATCCCGCCACTGATAAAAGCCAGACGCCTTGTCACAATATAGGTCCCCACGATTCCACATAACAGACTCGACAGGCAGCAGGCCATCAGCGCATTCTGAAAGAATTCATACTGCAGTAAATCCGTCATCGGGACCTCCTTTCGCCTACTATCAGAAAAACCTCATCTTTTAAAGTGTCCGGTAATTCAACTCCACGCAACTGCAGACTACGCACCCAACCGGCCACCTCATCATCGCGCATCGTGTAAAGCACCTCCCGGAATTCCTCCGTCTCCGTTTCTGTATAAGTATCACCTTCCCGCCCTCGGAAACGATCTAACTCCTCATCATTATAATATTCAATCTGCTTGCTGACAGCAGCCAACAAACTTTCCTTTTCACAAACTTCATGCTGGCCGCAACATTCCACATCGGGTTGCACCACGGCAGGCATTTCCTTCAATTCACCACGCGCAACCTTTTTCTCGAGCGCTCTGTTGCGCAACATTCCGGCAACCAAAGCAACAACTGCCAGTATGACCAGAGCAACCACGCAATAAACAATGATCATGATTTTTCTTCTATTTTGAATCCAACAGATCTTAAATGATCCCAATACTGGGGATATGACTTACTCACCACTTCCGGATCGTTGATCCCGACCTGACCTTGTACGAATGAAACCGGTGCAAAAGCCAGCGCCATACGATGATCTTCATAGGTATCAAACACAGGATCGTCCGTAACATCCCGTCTGCAACCATTCCAGACCAACTCACAGCCGCCTCTTTCTTCCAGATCGAAGCCCAACTTGGCCAGTTCACAACACAAAGCGTTGAGTCGGTCGGTCTCCTTGATACGCAGGCTCTGCAAACCTTTAAAATGAAAGCGGACACCCATAAGTGCACAAGTCACCACAAAAGTCTGTGCCAAATCAGGCTGCCCCACAAAATCATAGTCTAAAAAATCCGGAGCAGCATGCTGCTTATAAATCCGGACAGCATTAGTTTTCGCCGCTGCATCTTCTCCGCCACCGGCAATCCATTCCGTGGCCACGCCCAAACGAGCAAAAACAGTTTTCACAGCTGCATCCCCCTGAACACTGTCTGCATAAAGCCCCGGTAAAATGATCTCCGCATCTGGATCCGGACTAAGAGCCACCATCTGATACCAATAGGAAGCCCCACTCCAGTCATTTTCTACACAAAAAGGTTGCGCCGACCGATACATACCCGGTTGCACCACAATCCGATCTCCACTCACCCACGCCACCACAGCACCAAAACGCCGCATCAACGCACATGTCATTTCAATATATGGCCGTGAAACAATCTCCCCCGTCAATTGCAGTTCCAAGCCATCGGCCAGACACGGACCTATCATCAGTAAAGCGGATATATATTGCGAACTGACACCGCCCGGCATGACAATCTTACCACCGGCTAACGTACGTCCCTCGATACGCAACGGCGGAAATCCCTCTGTTTCCACATAATCCACTTTCGCACCGAGCTGCCTCAAAGCATCCACAAGTGGTTTGATCGGCCGATGCTTCATCCGCTCCGATCCTGTCAGAATATGTTTTCCCGGCGTTACAGCCAAAAAAGCCGTAAGAAAGCGCATAGCCGTTCCAGCTGCTCCAATATCAAAAATATGTTCATTCTGAGCACGATCGGATTCCTTATTATCCCATGTTCGGAGCGCCCGAATCAACACACGCGTATCGTCACAATCCGACAAATTCAGCAATGTCTGATTACCTCCACCCAAAGCGTTAATGATCAGTGCCCGCGCACTGATACTTTTGCTTGCCGGCAACACAATGCGTGCTTTCAATGTTTTTGGGGCCGTTATTTTATATTGCATGGATCATTTTTATTATTGATAGGTCACAAAAGTAGTTATTTATTTGCACAATTCAAAAAGATCAGTTATTTTTGCAGTCGCAAAACGGGATGTAGCTCAGTCCGGTTAGAGTACTCGTCTGGGGGGCGAGTGGTCGCTGGTTCGAATCCAGTCATCCCGACGGAGATAAAGGCATTGATAATCACATGATTATTGATGCCTTTATTGTTTTATATAGTTTACATAGCTGTAATGGTTGACGCGGGTAAAAGGGTAATGGGAAATACAAAGAGAGTCATCCGCAAAAAAAATAAAGTCCGGACATGTACTGACCAGATGCCATTGAAGCTCAAACTGCAGAAATACTATCGCAAGCTCAAATGCCACTATATCATGTATGCAGTTTAAACTTGTTAAAGTTAAATCAGGCAAGTATGGTCCTAAAATCTGTCCGTGATGGTGCCCACAAAGTTTTTATTCTTATATTTAACCAATATTCACACTTTAGGAATAGTGGTTTTTTTAGCAATCTCTGTTTTATAGGTAAACAAATAAAGGTTCAGATATAACAGACTATGAAATTGACCGTTGTGGCACATCGGATAAATTCAAATGCAATTTTGAAGATTCAATCGATAAAAGACGAAATACCACATATCGCCGATAATTATGCGTGTCATCGGCTATTTGATTTTTACCTCTTGCGGAGATGAAAGAGTCATCTGAAAGACTATTGGAACTATTGGTGTCATCAACACATTCTCCCATAGGAAGGTTTTCATAAGAAAATAATTACATGATACAGAATAGAAAGATGGAAACAACAAAAAATGGAAACACCGAGAAATTGGTATTGCCCTTCCCTTATTTCTTGTGGATGTTTGGGACAAGCTCCGATGTACTCCAAGAAAAGCCAGTGCGGCATAAACTGCAGGCAAAACCTCAAAATATAAATCGAGAAAATATCAATTATGAAGAAGAAAAATGATGCAGATATGTTGGCAGCCATAGTCCAGGCATCGAATCGTCATGCCCTGCGTCCGGCGCTGGTTCTTGACGACCGGACTTATACCTATCAGGAATTGTTCGGACTGGCCGGAAGTATTTGTGAAATGCTGAGGAATTTCAAAGAAAATATTATTGGCATCACGGCTGAAAATCGTATGGAAACCTACGCATCCATCCTGGCTGTGCTGCTTTCCGGGAAGACCTATGTCATGTTACATCCCGATTATCCGGCAGAGCGCAACTTTCGGATAGCCCGGCAATCCGGCATGGGTCTGTTACTTTACAGCGGAGAGCATGCCAATATGCTTCCTGCTGACATCAGTGCCCAACGTGTGTCGTTCTCCTCGCATCGGTCCGTTTCGCCTTCCGGAATCTTGCCGCATGACGTTAATCCCGAGGTGCCGGCCTACATTATCTTCACGTCCGGAAGTACGGGTGAACCCAAAGGGGTTCCTATATCCAGGAAAAACCTGAATGCTTTCTACCAGGCCTATCATGCTTTGGAATGGAAACTGGACGAAAACGACCGTATGCTCCAGATGTTCGAACTGACATTCGATGTCTCCGTCGTGTCGTTTCTTTATCCACTCACCCTCGGAGCGTGTGTCTATACGGTTCCGCAGAAAGGAATGAAATATCTGAACGTACTGGATATCATGGAACACCATCGTCTTACGTTTGCGGCAGTAGCCCCTTCCGTACTCCGGTTATCGCAGCCATATTTCGGGGAAATAAGTTTCCCAGACCTGCGCTATCTCATCGTCACCGCCGAAGCCACCGACGTGAATCTGCTCCACGAATTTCGCTCTTGCATCCCCAATGCCACGGTAGTCAATCTCTACGGACCGACCGAAGCCACCATCTACTGCACTTCGTATGTCATTCCGGCTGAAGGAGCCAAACACCATAACGGCATGGCTGCAATAGGTAAACCTTTTCAGGGCATGGACTATCTGATTGCATCCCCTTCGGGCAAACAACTTCCAGCCGGAGAGACCGGTGAATTGTGGATTTCCGGACCGCAGTTAATGAGCGGGTATTGGTGCGCTCCCGAAAAAACTGCGGAATGTTTTGTTACAGATTCCTCCGGAAAACTTTATTACCGTACCGGCGATCTCTGCCAGGCAGACCCTGACGGGGATATTATTTATTGCGGTCGCAAAGACACGCAAGTAAAGATACAAGGTTTCAGAATAGAAGTGGGCGAAATTGAATATCACGTTAAAGCGTTTTACAAACATTGCTGCAACGCGGTCGTGCTGCCTGTTTACGCCCCTGACGGAAGCTGCGAACTGCACTTGGCCATAGAGAAGGAGACGGAAGAGACGGAAAGTTTGGAACAGTATATGCAAAGCCTTCTGCCTTCTTATATGCTGCCGCGGCACATTCATTTTATCCCTTGTTTTCCACAAAACAACAGCAACAAAATAGACCGGAACCAACTATTAAAGTACATCACTCAATAAACACAAAACAATCAAGTATATGGAAACAACAGAATTACTGGAAATATTGAACGGGATATTCAAAAAAGTATTAAAGAGAGACGACATCACATTGACCGAAGACACCACGGCCCACGATGTGGACGGTTGGGATTCACTGACCAATATGATACTGCTCACCGAGATAGAGAAAAAGTTCAACGTACGGTTCTCGTTTCGAGAGATCGTGAAATTGAAAAATGTAGGCGATCTTTGCCATACCATCAAGAATAAGATCAAATAGAAAAGGAGGAAAAAGCGATGTCATTCATTTCCCTTGAATTTATCCTGCTGCTCCTGCTCTGTTTCACATTATACCATTTTGTCCGCAATAAAGGGCGGAAGTTTGTTTTGCTTGCGGCAAGTGGAGTTTTCATCGGATACTTCAATCCCATATTCCTTGTCACGGCACTGGTTGTAAGCCTTTTCACCTACGGTGCAGCGATACTTGTTGAGCAAGCCCGTGAGAAAACAAGAGGTTCCCGTTTGATTTACTGGAGCAGTATATCTTGCCTTGTCCTCTGCTGGATTGGTTTCCGTTATGCCAACCGGTTAACCGGAGACTCAGGCTTTATTTTTCCATTGGGCATGTCGTTCTATACCTTTCAGGCCATCGGCTACCTGACGGAAGTCTATTGGGAGGAAGAAAAGGCGGAACGCAGTCCGACAGATTTCCTGCTTTATATGCTCCTGTTCATGAAGTTTCTGTCCGGCCCAATTGAACGGTCCGCCGATTTGCTCCCTCAAGTCCGAAGACTCTCTCCTGCTTCCTATTCCATGATGACCTATGGCCTGAAGCTGATTTTGGTGGGACTGGTGAAGAAACTGTTGCTTGCCGACCATATAGCGCCCTATATTGACGATGTGTTCCATTCGATGCACACCGCATCAGGTGTGCAATTGCTGATGGCCTGCCTGCTCTATCCCATCGAACTTTATGCCGATTTCTCCGGCTACACGGATATGGCGATCGGAACAGGAATGCTGTTTGGATTGAAACTGTCTCCCAACTTCGCGCATCCCTTCGCCGCCCAAACCACAGCTGAGTTTTGGCGCCGCTGGCATATTTCCCTCTCCTCCTGGGTACGGGATTACCTATTTCTTCCTCTGTCATCGCTGACACGTCGCTGGGGACAATGGGGCGTGGCAACAAGTCTCATAGTAACCTTCATTGCTTTGGGTATATGGCACGGTGCGGGATGGACATTTGCTGTCTACGGATTGATACAGGGACTTGTGATTGTGTGGGAACTAAGAACAGAAAAAATACGAAACAAAATAAGGAAACATATCGGGAAACGGCTGTTCGCCACGCTTTCAGTCATCCGCACCTACCTTATCTTTGCCATATCGCTGGTGTTTTTCAAAGCACAGTCTGTTTCAGACGCCTTCTATTTCTTGCAGAATATCTCTTTTCAGACCCATGCGAATTGGAAAGAAATCAATATAAGAATGTCCGACCACATCTGCATCGTGGCTGGTTCCACATTATTGCTGATTCTGCTTTACGACTTTTTTATGTCCAAAGGCGACTTGCACCTTCGTTTTGAAAAGCAGCCGGCCCTATTTCGCTGGACCGTCTATTATTTAATTGTGTTTGCCATATTTGCTTATGGCAAGATCGGCACGGAAAACTTCATATATCTGCAATTCTGATGAAAAATATACCGGAAACTAACATTGGCGCAAACATCCGCAAACGACCAGCTTTCCTACGCTTTGTCCGAAAGCTGGTATTATTCGCCATACCATTTTGGGCTTTGATTGCCCTTTACGTTCACGATGATCCTTTCATGGTACTTCGCCAATACAACCTGTATGATTCTGATGTCCTATTGAACGAACATCATGTTGGTTGGCAAATATACCAGAATCATAAGGACAGCATGCATTTCAATTCCTTTATCTTGGGTAATTCCTGTACAATGGCCTTCCGCTGTGCAGAATGGGAAAAATACCTTGCCCCCGGTGATCACGCTATCCGTCTTTTCGGAAATGGAGAGAGTATAAAGGCAATCAGTCTCAAGCTTCATGCCCTTGATCATGAAGGTGCAGCAATAAAAAATGTGCTGATAATTCTTGACCGGACCTCACTTTCACGTTTTAACCTTATGAACGGTTACAGTAATATACTTCCGGCAGCTGTATCGGGACGCAATCCGTTTACCGTGCAGTTGGAATTCCTGCAGGGATTCACAATGCCCGATTTTTTATTCCCATACCTGAAATATCGAATAACTGGAAGTGTGGAACCAGGCATGAAACATATGAATCCTTACGGAAGGATACGTGATCCGAAGAATAATGACGCGCTCAATCCTCGTGAGAAGCTGATCGAACAGGAAGGCGAGAAATATTGGGAAAACCGTAAAAAAGAATTCCCCGAACGGGATGGCACTGTCGCTTTAGCTGAACCAGCCCTATTTCAAAAACAACGGATGGTATTGGATGAAATCAAGGAAGTCCTGCACCGTCATGGCACATCAGTACGTATTCTGATCAGTCCGGACTACAACCAGAAAGAACTACATCCGGATGACAGAAAAATCCTGCAAAGCATTTTCGGAAAAGAAAATGTATATGATTTCAGTGGTATCAACGAATTTACAAAAGATTACCACAACTATTATGAAGCAGGACACTATCGCCCCTTGTTAGGCAATAAACTGTTAGAAAGAATTTATAAACATCAATGACATCCGATAAAAGGAATATATACCCTATAACATTATCACAAAGTCGCACCATTCATGGGATATCTGTCTAATTCCGAATCATACTCCGGCTGTTTGAAACAGCCGACTTACAGACGTTTTACATTCAAAACTCAGTCTTTACAAGGTTATCTCTTCGAATGCTTACGGACTGAATACGGTACCGTTTGCAGTGCTATGCATGGTATCGATTCAGGTTAATCAATATGATTTATTTCTTATAATCAGCGAATTTCTTTTGTATACCATCATAAACTAAAATCAGCGACACATCCGTCATTTCAGATGAAGCCTGTTCGCGCATCATCTTTAATGATAAACCATTCTTTTCCCTTTGTGGCAATACACCACGTTCAAGATACTCACACAAAATATCCTTACCATCTTCAGACATATTCATCAGTTCCTTAACTGTTACTTCAATATCATTTGATTTATAATCAAACCTTTCAAACAACATTCTGTTTAAATATTTTTCAGAAATTACAGACATATCAACCTATATTAAAACATGAATTAAAGCAAGCATTATTACATCCACATGAATTTGAAGTGTTAATTTTTGTCCAGCTCATTTGAATATTTCCAGAATCCAACATATCTTTTAGGTTTTCTGTTTTTTCCATAATATCACTAACACTTTCTGTCATATTATTTAATTCTTTACATTCCTCTGATAATTCCATTGCCCTCGGAGTCATTTCCTGAGAATCCGACAAATTATCCATTATCTGTTCAAAGTTTTTCATATTATTCTATCTTTCATATTATTATTAAATAAGATTTCCAACATCTCCAGCATATTGAACAAGATTGCATTATCTTGTTTTTGTGGAACATTCTTTTTCAATAATTCCCTTTGTAAAATACAATTAGCCAGAACCTGTATCTTATATGCAGCACAATTGAAGGGTGAGACATAAGTAGGATTTCCAGTCTGTTTATAACTCATGCCATAACATTTAGGACAAGCAGTTCTTAATAAACAGCACCTGCATTTTCTATCTATGAAATTATCAGGGTTTGAAAAATCTATATTTTTTAATGACGCTATTCTTTCCTTAGATAATGAAATTGGAGAAAATACCGGACAAGGATAAGCCTCTCCATCTGTATCAATCAACATAGTCCCCTCTCCACACCCACAATATTTTTTGTACCTACTTGACGTATCAAGAATATGACACAAATCTAAATTTAATAATGAACATCTTTCTAATTTCGGATTTTCTATGTAGAAATCTATTAATTTCAGGAGCTGATTTTTATAGATACTCAAATCTCCCCATTCCCAATCAATACCAAAGGCAAGGTTTGAATATATAGTTTTAAAACCTTTTTCATGAAGGAAAATAATATCATCGGCCAAATGGCGTAGAGAAGCTCTGGATATTGTCGCTTTTATTCCTTGATCGGGCCATGTATCAATAAAAAAACTGATATCAATTGCTGATTCCTTTACCCCTCTATTTAAAAACTGTGAAGTTGAAGATCCGTCCAAACTAATTCCTAACACTATTTTATTTTTATTGATTTTGAACCACTGCTTCATTTCATCAGTAAGTAACGTACCATTAGTTGATGCGAAAACAATATATGGTAATGGCCAGTCACAACTCCACATCCATCCACAAATTTCTTTTATCTTACAGAATTCCAACAAAGGCTCACCACCCATTAGCCCTATCTCTAAAGCCTTATAGTTACCACTATTGAATGTTTCGGTAAATACCTTCTGTATATGATATTTTGCAGTATGAACATCCATAACTTGAGAATCTTTGAAATTCTCATAACAGTATGTACAATTCAAATTACACTTATGTGTTAACATAAGTGATACATATCGCGTTGTGACTTTATCTAAAACCATGATATTTTTCTATCTCCAATAATATGCTCCAGCAACCTGATAAGAGCATTTATTAAGTTACTGGAGAAAATATTCATACATGCTTAATTACCGGTTTTTTAAGCAGATAAGCACTCTTTGGATCACGAACAAGTCCATCATACGCAAGAATAATTGCTATATCTTTAGCGTGATGATACAATCGCAAATACTGTGGTGTAATACCCTCTATATTAAACTCCGGAAGATTACGTGTGTCACACCAATTCTCAAACGCCGACTTACCCGTTTCTGTCAGATTCTGCAATTGTTTTATAACCCCCTCAAGCATCTTTTTATTGGAAGCAGGATAATCATTCTCCAACAATAACTCCTTCAGATATTCAGTTGTATAGTCCATAACCGTATTTTATGCATGATTGATAATATCTTTAGTCAACTCTCTCACCATAGATTCACCGAAATACTTGGCATCCGTTTCCATTGGATTATAAGTATATCCCCACGGGTCATAAGCACTTGGCATTTCTAATGTATATACGCTTTTACCTACAGTCCATTCCTTGATTGTAGCTTCATCAATCGGAAACCTATCGGGATTTTCTATAGCCTCATTTTGAAGTTGATGGCGAGCTTCATGCGCAACTGTATCAATGACATTCATCAACTTTCCAGGATCAGCCAACAGATCTACATTAAGATGCACGTATCCATCACCTGCATTATAACCATAAGTGTACATTCCATTTTCAACAGGAAACTTTTCCCATATGATGCCTTTGAAATTTATATCCAAAGCTTCACCGATACCATTGGCATATTCTTGAATAACTTCATTACGACTTTCAAGATTCATCAGGCCCCAATCCCGAATAATGTCGGTTGTGAAACATTCTTTGACAACATCAGCACATTCATGAACACCATACTCTCTTGCTTCAACAATCTGTTCATTGGTTTCAGGAACAGAATCACTAAATTCATTAATCGAATCAATGAAATCACTCCATACATCTTTTACAGTATTGAATTCTGCTGTTATTTCCTGTACTTCCGGGAGTGAAGGTTTTTCTATCACTTCCTTAGGAATCTCATTTACCTCGTTCATAACCATAGCCTTTATAAAAATTCACAATAGCCTTTCTCTATAATACGTACAGGGTTGCATGGCAAATACCAACAAGGAGTTTCTACACGTAACTTCTGCCCAATTTCAAGCAGAACACCGTCATCGTTCTGATAATATAGATTAACTTCTTCATCTGCAACTAATTCAGCACGATTGTCTCGAATGATACCACAACCCTCTATCATTCTCATTATATTTTGCGAACGCATCTGGAGTTCATCGTACGACAAAACATCTAAATCAGCATTAATCGTTGACCACCATCCCCTTAACTCTATAGGAAGGTTTGTTATGCGATTCATTCTAATATCCCACTCTCTGAGGAGATTTATCATACGCTCCTGCGATATAACTCCTACAGATGCTTTATACAATGGTTCGTAAAGTCCCTGAAAATTGTCAGCATACATAAGATATGCCTTATAAACACCAGCCATGGCATCATCATTTTTTCTTTCTGACATCACCATGTTTTTCTTACTTTTTGATTTACCAAGACTACCAAAAAGTTTTTTCCTGTTCGCATACAACAGAAAAACACCACCAAACACAATAGCTGTAATTGCTACATTTTTTATTGTACTCATATCCATTATAAAAGAATTTTTGGTTTTGAAATTTTTACCCATGAAGCAGCATCGTCTTTATCACACGTAATCACCGCCTGCCCTTGTTGCAACAAAGGTATAATACTTTGCTGATCCGCACGGAGCCCAAGAGCAGCAGCCATTACCTCAACATCATCCTTAGCAGAAAGACGATGAGCTATTTTATAATTTGTATTACGGATTGCATCATCAATAAGTCGTGTAGGTACTTGATCTACAAGCATTAGTCCCTCACCATAACTTCTTATTTCTGACAGCATATTACCGAATAAATCGGCTACAACCTGCTGTGGATTTCCGACACCAGCATTATCAAAAGCAGGTCGAGTCAACACATTATGAGCTTCTTCTACAACAGTAAGATGAAGCAATTTATTCTCCTGAGCTTTCAAGCGATATTCTTCATCGTAATTATATGCGGAAATCCGATACTCGTAAAGCGAAAGCATCAAAAGAGACATAATCAATGCTTTGTCTTTCTGATTGGCTATCTTGCTCAAATTAATGACAGTAGGTTCGTTGAACAGCTTGTTAAACGGAGTAGAACGGTAGACATTTAAAACCTCTCCTCTTTTACCCCTTACCAAATATTTAAATCGTGTTTCTAAAGCTGCAGCCAATCCGTTAGCCACTTCTTGTGAGTAACCACGGCCATCCAATATTTTTCTTGCAACAGGAAGGACTTTATCCAATTTCGGATAATCATCCTTCTGCTCCATCTCCCCACATGTAAATTCATATTTATAAATTTCGCTCAAATAAGTAAAAAACGCTTCATCTATGATAACCGGCAAAATATCACTGGTTGGTAAGGAAGCGTTAACCAGAGCTGTGAGTTGCTCGCATCGTGTCAACATGTCTATTGGTGCGCCATCGACAGCTGCCGGTTGAAATGGATTGATTTTAAGTGGAGTTATCGCTCTAGGACCTTCTTTCACTCCGAATATCTCCAGATTTTTCACTCCCGGCATAAAAATGTTAATCCGCTGTTCTGGGTGTTCTTTATTCCATTTAACAGCCCAACGGACATATTCGTCTTTTGCAGGTTCGATAATTAAAACAGGTATATCCCGGCTCAACACCTCATTAATCATTGTTTTACATGTTGTTGTCTTACCGCAACCTGTACTTCCCACAATCAGGCTATGTTTTACGAGCGAATTTATATCAATGGAGTAATCATTTCCCTGAACAACTCCAGAGTCAATAATTTTACCCATAGACAACACCTCATTTACATCATTGTTCCCCGGATTATTGGCAAATCTTACCGATGAGCGCACGAAACGTAGTCCAGGCACATCCTTTCTTGGTAATGAAGTTTCCAAAGAAAGTTCTTCTGTATTCAAAGGTGTACTTAGATACTGATAGGCATTGCCCAACATATGCCATTCCTTCCTTAATGGAATCTCATCTTTCCTTACGACATCTTGATTAACAATCGGAATCAATTCAAAACTCCGCATTGCTTTAATTGCTTCATTTTGATGAAGCAGATGCATTCTGATTGGTTCAATATAGGTTTCATCACCTGAATATACAGATCTCAATATTCCAAGAACGGTAGTTACATCTTCATCGCGATATCCCATAACGTATGTAGCGACATTCCAGAAGCCTAAATTTCTCCCCTTCCGTAACCGTTCACAATGCATATCCGTGAGTTTTTCCGTAAATTGTGCAAATTTATTAAGATAATTCTTGGCAACAGAACGCCCGACAGAAACTCCTTTACTCGAGGTATATCCTCGACTGGCCCCGACACTGGTTCCCCAGAGTGTGGCTGCGGCAAGTGTTGCACCAGCACCCGCTACTTTCACAATCGGACCGCCTAAAGCATAAGCAGCAGTATCCAAAATCTGTCCTAAGCCAAAATTCATAAACAAACTGGTGCTTTTACTTTCGCTGTCACTCTTAGTCTCACTGTCATTGACCTGAGCAGATACCTCAGAATGAATATCACCCCCTATTTTCTGATACCTATTGATAATATCTGCCGTATCCTCATCACTCATAGGCTCTGCCACAACAATTAAACTGAAATCAGCTTCTTCATTTCGTTCTGTCCGTATTCCAAATGCCAATTGGTCTAATGTCTGTGCGAATTTGCTTTGTATTTCTTTCCTAAAAGAAGGTATACCGGTTATAGCACCACCGACAGAATATGAATTCATCACCTCAGACAATTCAAAAGTACCCTTCGCCCGTTCATCAATACCTTCAGCATTTAAATCATCGATAGGTTCTGCTTCAATACCAGGCATACAGTTTATAAGAGCACTCCGCAGCAAACCAATTCCGCCTTCCAATGACTTCCCTTGCAGCCCTATATATAAGTTTGTTTCCCCATGTCTGCGTTGTAATAAAAATATGGTTTTACATTTCCAGGCATGCAATGATGAAAGAACAGCTTGCCACTTGGTTAGTAAATCATAATTTTCAACCTGTGATGGATGCACAGGTATTCGTTGCACCTTTATCCAACTGATTGGCCTGTTCTTTTCACCGGGTATATGAGATGCAATAAAATCTTCTCTATCCGACACATTTTCCAGATATGACCGTTCCATCATATATTCCAGCATTGGACTGGTCAAGTCCAATGGCATCTGAAATGGTTGATTACGTAAAGCATCGATACTTGCCTGATAATCATAAGCCTCAGTTATTTGCTTGATCAAACTTCTACTCATATCCATAATTTTAAATTACGACCTCCGGTATAAATATAGATTCATCATCAATGGTTATTTCACCACTGACTTTAATAATACCTTCCTCATTTACATATATATCAGGTGATAATTTCACTTCATAATCATTATTGATAATCTCCTCTACAACCGTATCATCCAACTTATCTAACTCTCCTTTTAAAAAATACCATACAACCTTTGGTAAATCAATCAATGCAACCCCTATAACACTAAGTGCGGCCCGGAATATGGTCTCAACAATTCCTGTGGAAGGTACTGTTTGGGATTTTACTATAGTATTCGTTTTGTCTGTAACTATTGAGTATTGCACCTTTAGCTCTCTACGGAATATAAAATTACCTTTTATGTTACTCTTTATAAGAATATCTTTCTTCATAAAAGGTAGCGGAACCCCTTTTTTAATTAAGTCACAAGCTCCAAGATATTTTCCCTCGCATGAAAAACTAATCGAAACGTCATTTGAAGCCGCCATTGTTCCCACCACATCTTCATCAAGATGACATAACCCCACAGCAACAGTTTCCTGCGGATCTTCAGACTGAACCATACAGTCCGGATTTTGCTGTATTTTCGTAAAATTAACAGGTGGCAAATTAATAAAATTCTTTTTCCCTAATAAATATTCCGATACGATATACCACTGACTATGTCCTCCGGTAATAATGAGTAATTCAACTTCTTCCGGATTCTTTGGGCAATCAATATTATCATATTGCGCTTCTTTAACCTCAACAAAGGTTCCTTTTATCAAATCAGCCCACTGGGTCCAATGTTCCTGAGTAAATGTCTCAAAAGTTTTTCGGCTAATCGAAAATCTTTCACCTTCATTCATAATCGGCACCCCAAACTCTACAAGAGTATCTCTAAAACTTGCTATTTCATCAGGTTCAGGCAATACGACATCTTGTCTTAATACGTCTGATATGGTCTGCTCCTTCCATCTTTTAACCCCACGCCCTAATTTTTTAACTACTTTATTCCCCGATGCTGAAGGCTTTTCCTGCATGTTATAGATAAACTTTTCTGCTTCGTAAAGTATCGCTTTATCTATTTCGCGCCCGCCACATAAACCAGGCGCACTAATTGAAGGATAAGTAAATATATCATCTATTTCCAATCTGCCATTGGTCACCTTATAAGAACAGAGTACGATATCGGTTGTTCCGGCCCCCATATCTATCATCATTGCCTTATATTTACGTCCTTCGTGAAGCATGCCAGCTTTTTTAAGGCTTGCATCCTTCTCATGCATGACAGCCAATATTGCAGCCGTCGGTTCATCTTTCAGGGCTATATTCTCCTGCTTGCAAAATCCTGCCATCTCCACACTCTGCTTCATTAATGCTCTGGCAGAAGAATTCCACTTTGCCGGATGACTGACATAAACCTTTACCCTGTCCGCCTCATCAAAGACACCATCGTTCAGAAGGCTTTGATACTGACAATATACATACCTTAGAAAACCCTGTATAAGACATTCTGCCTGTCCTCTTTTATTCACATCATCAGCAATAAGATCCATCTTAAAGTTCTTATACAAAGTTCCTTCAATATTAGAGTCGCTTTTTGCCTGAGCATCATATCCATAATAAATCTCATCAGAGTCTTTCGGACGGAATGCAATTGTGGGTATTGTTCTTTGACCATTGACTGTTACCGGAACGACTCTGTTCTCCGCTCCGATGTTATGGACACGTACAACAGTTGTACTTGTCCCAAAGTCAATTCCTATTATTCTTGTAGCCATAAAATTCTATTTTGTTATCTTAAATCCTAATTTCAGAATCAGTTTTATCGTTTCAGTAGACGTATTTCTATCGTAATCTTTTTCAGCCTCGCTCAATTCCTCATAACAGACTAAACATGGATGCTTCTTTTCCTGATCATTCCGTTCGTCACCATAAGTCCATCCACTATTAACACGATTCAGAGCCCATACCTCATGTACATTCTTAGCCATAACCTCAACCAACGGTAAAAGTTCGTCGGGTAAAATCACATCCGATGTGTCTATAGGCAGTGGTTGATATGTCTTTCCTTTCATATTCTTCATTTTTTATTATCATATTATATGAACAGTCATTGTTCTACAATCTATCACATGCAAACAAATCTATTTAAACACATCAAACCCTTAAAATAGATTCAACAGACTTCGTAAATGTACAAATAATTTTTTATTTCCTATCTTTCCACGTATTATAAAGCTCAACAATACGCTCTTTTTCTTCCTTTCCTACATATTTCATTCTTATCTGACAACCAATCTTGTCTTCAAAATGGTATTTGGTTATTGCACCATCCTTCATTACCACAATATCTTTCGGCTTACCTTGAAGTTCAGCATTCTTATCAAATAGATTTTTCGTAGATAAAAAGCTCCAGTCTCCAAATTCTAAAAGATAATACTGTCCGGACATGCCTTGTGTTGAAGCTGAATTTTCTCCTTCGACAATATCTATAGTAAAGGAATATTCGGACATAAAATCCTCAAGCTCCGCCTTTTTTTTATCGGATTGTTGCAACAGTTTACAGTATGCCTCGTAAATATACATTGAACAAGAATCAGCTTCTTGAGTGTTATAACCGTATAATCCTGAATATATCTTTAATGATTTTCTTAAATATTCCAAGGCTTTGGAATATTCACTCTGCAAATAATAACTTCCTCCAATATTACTATAACTTCTAGCCACATCAGAATGGTTTTCACCCAATACAGACAACTGTATTTTCAAAGCATTATTGAAATTCTCTAATGCTTGTTTGTGTTTATTTTGTAATGTATATATACCACCTATGTTATTATAACTTGTTGCCACATCTTTATTATTTTTTCCACAAGTAACCAACTTAATTTTAAGTGTTTTATTATAATAATCCAACGCTTTATCATATTCATTTCTATATGTATATACAAGTCCTATATTATTATACAAAACAGCTAAAGTAGGATGATTTTTATCAAAAAAAGACAAATCAATTTTTAAAGCTTTATTAAAACAATCTAAAGCTTCAGAATAATTCTCCTGATTGTAATATACAAGTCCTATATTATTGTAATATTCTGCTACAGTCGGATGGTTATCACCATAAGTTTTCAATAATATTACTAATGATTTTTTATAATATTCCAATGATAATGAATAATCTCTTTTGACATAATATAGAAGTCCCATATTATTATAACATTCTGCTACAGCCGGATGATTATTACCATAAGTCTTCAATAATATTGCTAAAGATTTTTCATAATATTCAAATGATAATGAATAATCTCCTTTGGCATAATATAGAAGTCCTATATTATTATAACATTCTGCTACAGTGGGATGATTATTACCATAAACTTTCAATGAAATCGCTAAAGATTTTTTATAATACTCCAAAGCTCGAAAATAATCACCATATGAACAATAAATGCTTCCTACATTATTATAACAAGTCACTTTGTCGGAATAATTTTTACAAGCTACTAATGACCATATTTCTATAGCTTTTTTATAATACTCCAAAGCAAGTAATAAGTTCCCCTGAATATTATATATGTTACCTATATTATTGTAACTTATAGATACATCAGGATGTTGTTCTCCATAAAAAGACAACCATATATTCAACGCCTTATTATAATATTCCAATGCCAAAGAATTATTACCAAATATGTAATAAATTAGTCCTATGTTATTATAACAAGTCGCTACATATAGAGACTTCTCACCATATTTTATTAAAGCATGGCATAAACCTCTATTATAATAATCAAGTGCCTTATCATATGCGGCAAGATACTCTTCTAAAAATCGTCCGACTTCCAACTGCCACTCTACATTAGTAGTATCCAATTCTGCTCTTATAGTCAGATAATATGCCGCTGAATCATTCTGATGACCCATCTTGAACACTTCACTCTTGTTGAAGCAGTCTTCGGCAAGTTCCAACAGAGTCTTTTCTTCAAATTTGCGGCTTGAAGCAAGGGTTTCACTACGTTTTTTCAGTTCCTCCGCCTCGTGAGCGTTGGCTTCACGAAGACGATTATATTCCATGATACGGGCATCGAGACTACCCTTACTGTTGATCAACGAATCGGCTTTTAGCAATTCTCCGTTCAGAATACAAGCCTTTATTTCACGATTACGTTCGTCCATCTGGTCGAAATCCATTTTTGCGTATCGCTCGACCATATCATTAATCAGTTTGCGGTTACGCTCTTCATCATCATACAATTGGGCATATAACTTATCATATTCTTCTTTGGTAATTCTGTTAGCTTCCCTTAAACTATCCAGTTCATCCTCACGTTGCTGAATGGTACGACGCAAAGTCCGGTTTATCTTTCTTTCCGCCATAAGCCTGTCTTCATTCTGCTGCTCGGGAGTTTCCATCACCAAAATAAGCGGATTAGAAGAATAGCCGTAACTTCTCAACTGCTCGGCATCGGTAAGCAGATAACCGTTCTTACGGACATTCTCCACAATATAACTATTCCCCGGCAACGGAAATGAAAACACTCCGTCCGAGGCACTGATCAAAGCACTACGGTCTTTTATACTTACCGTAGCACCGGAAAGACGAACACCGGGGATAACATTACCGTCAGCACCCAAACGCCCCTTTGTCTTCACATAACCATGTTGGGTCTGGGCAGACAACTGTAGGACTGAAAATATAAATAATAAAATAGTAGTCAAACGTTTCATATTCAGTGATATTATAACTATTCTTATTCTTTTTTCCACTTCTTATAAGACTCAACAATACGCTGCTTTTCTTCCTTTCCTACATATTTAAGTTCAATCTGACAACCTATCTTATTTTCGAAATGATATTTAGTAATATCATTGTCTTTCAAAACTAAAAGATCTTTAGGTTTACCCTGTATTTCAGTATTTTTTTCAAAAATACTCTTCAAAGAATAAATATTCCAATCATCAAATTCCAGAAGATAATACTGTCCGGACATTCCTTGTTTTGTTGCTGGGCTTTCACCTTCAATAATACTTATTATAAAAGAATATTCAGATAAAAAATTCAGAAAATCATATTTATGTTCATTAGATTGTTGTAATAAATTACAATATACCATATATGTAAGTTTTGAGCATTCAATAGTTTCTTTGTCATTATAACCATATAATTTTCTACATATTACTAATGCTTTTTTATAATACTCCAAAGCTCTATAATAATCACCTAATTCATCATACGCAACTCCCATAATTTTATAATTCATAATTACATCAGGATTATTTTCTCCCAATACCGATAGTTGTATATTTAATGCCTTATTATAATACTCAACAGCTTTGAGATAGTCTTTCATAGCATAACATATCATACCTTTTAAAATATATGAATTAGCCACATCTGGATGCTGTTCTCCATATACAGATAATTGAAATTTTATATATTTATCAAGATACTCCAATGATTTTACATAATCACCACAAGTATAATATAGATTATATATATAGCTGTAACATGTGCCCACATTAGGATGATTATCACCATATATTGCTAACTGGATTACTAATGCTTTCTGATAATATTCCATTGCTTTTAAATTATCTCCTTGAGATGAATAAATATAACCTATATTATTATAACATAATGCAACATGAGGATGCTGTTCATCATAAAAAGCCTGCAAGATTTCCAAAGCCTTATAAGTATATTGTAATGCTTCAGTAAATTTTCCTTGTGAAGAATAAATAGAACCTATACTAATATAAACTGCTGAAACATAAGGATTCTGTTCTCCGTATACTTTCAAGTATATATCTAATGCCTTCTTCAAATATTCCATAGCCTTTAACGGATCTCCCAAACTATCATAAGCAAGTCCAATGTTATTGTAACATAGTGCTACCTTGGAATATTGTTCCCCATATACTGATATATAAATTTTCAACGCCTTATTATAATACTCCATTGCCTTTTCATAATCACCTTGAGAATTATAAATACCACCAATATTATTGTAACTTTTAGCTATATAAGGATGGTTTACTCCATTTATATACAACCATATATCTAACGCTTCATTATAATATTTTAAAGCATTAGAATAATCCCCTTGTATATGATAAATAAAACCTACATTATTATAACATATTGCCACATCAGAATGAATTTTCCCATATTTCATTAAAGCATTTCGCAAACCTCTATTATAATAATCCAACGCCTTATTATATGCGGCAAGATACTCATCTAAAAATCCTCCCGCTTCCAACTGCCATTGCACATTAGTCGTATCCAATTCTGCTCTTTTGGCCAGATAATATGCCGCTGAATCATTCTGATGACCCATTTTGAACACTTCACTCTTGTTGAAGCAGTCTTCGGCAAGTTCCAACAGAGTCCTTTCTTCAATTGTACGACTGGAAGCAAGGGTTTCACTACGCTTCTTCAGTTCCTCCTCTTCGTGAGCGTTGGCTTCACGAAGACGATTATATTCCATGATACGGGCATCAAGACTACCCTTACTGTTAATCAGCGAATCGGCTTTAAGCAATTCTCCATTTAGAATACAGACCTTGATCTCACGGTTGCGCTCGTCCATCTGGTCGAAATCCATTTTTGCATATCGCTCGACCATTTCATTAATCAGTTTGCGGTTACGTTCTTCATCATCATACAATTGTGCATATAATTTATGATATTCTTCAGTGGTGATTCTGTTAACAGCCTTCAGGCTGTCCAACTCATCCTCACGTTGCTGAAGGGTACGGCGCAAAGTACGGTTTATCTTTCTTTCAGCCATAAGCCTGCCTTCATTCTGCTGCTCGGGAGTTTCCATAACCAAAATAAGCGGATTGGACGAATAGCCGTAACTTCTCAACTGCTCGGCATCGGTAAGCAGATAACCGTTCTTACGGACATTCTGCACAATATAGCTATTTCCAGGCAGTGGGAATGAAAACGCTCCATCCGAAGCACTGATTAAAGCACTACGGTCTTTTATACTTACCGTAGCACCGGAAAGACGGACACCCGGGATAACATTACCGTCAGCACCCAAACGTCCTTTTGTCTTTACATAACCATGTTGGGTCTGGGCGGACAACTGCAGGACTGAAAATATAGATAACAAAATTGTGATTAACCGTTTCATATTCAGTAATATCATAATCATTTTTATTCTTTTTTCCACTTGTTATAAGACTCAACAATACGTTGCTTCTCTTCCTTTCCTACATATTTCAAATTAATCTGACAATCCACCTTGTCATCAAAATGGTGTTTGGTTATCACACCGTCCTTCATTACCAGAATGTCTTTGGGTTTACCTTGTAATTCTGTACTCTTTTCAAACAGGTTTGTCGTAGATAAAAAGTTCCAGTCTCCAAATTCCAAAAGATAGTACTGTCCGGACATGCCTTGTGATAAAGCAGAGGACTCTCCTTCAGAAATGTCTATTATAAAGAAATATTCGGATATAAATTCATCAAACTCCTTCTTTTTTTCAACGGTTTTTTGTAACAGCTTACAGTATGTCTCATAAATTATTTTTGAATAAGTACATGAATTTATATCATTGTGATCATATAGGCTTGTATATATATTTAATGATTTTTTTAAATATTGTAAAGCTTGAGAATAATATTCCTGAGAAGAATAAAGTATGCCAATGTTGCCATAACAGAGTGCAATATTCATATGCATATCACCATAGATAGACAGCATGATTCCCAGAGCCATTTTGAAATACTCCAAAGCTATAGAATAATCTCCTTGGAAATAATAACTTAGACCCATATTATTGTAAATAGTAGCAATAAAAGGATGACTTTCACTAAATATTGACAACTGAATTTCCAAAGCCTTTTTGTAATATTCAAGTGATTTGGTATAATCTCCTTGGGAACTATAAATTTGGCCTATATTATTGTAAATAGCAACAGTAACAGGATGACTTTCACCAAATATTGATGACTGAATTTCCAAAGCTTTTTTGAAATATTCAAGTGATTTAGTATAATCTCCTTGGGAACTATAAACTTGACCTATATT